>Ga0208901_1000019_pt1 | contig 112167 bp, 101 predicted proteins | sample AntAceMetag02UKF_FD_184764 | JGI IMG/M metagenome (GOLD analysis project Ga0208901, IMG submission 184764) | Saline lake microbial communities from Ace Lake, Antarctica - Antarctic Ace Lake Metagenome 02UKF (SPAdes) (version 2) | ecosystem: Environmental > Aquatic > Non-marine Saline and...
AGGGCACCCCGGATGATATTGTAAAAAGCGAGTTGGCCCGGAGTGTTTATCTGGGCGAGAATTTCAATCTCTAGGAAGTTTTTTTCGGCATTTTTGAATTTGCTATGGCATTAGAACTCAGACAATCTTTGGGCCTTACCCAGCAGCTTGTGATGACTCCCCAGCTGCAACAGGCCATCAAGCTTCTGCAGCTGTCAAGGCTTGAACTCCTTGAGACCGTTTCTCAGGAAATGGAGGAAAACCCTATCCTTGAAGAGATGAGTCAAGATGAGGTTGACGGGGATGACGGTGCGGGAGAGAAAAAGGAGGAATCGGCACAGGCATTACAGGAATCTCAGGAAAAGAAATCTGAAAATCCCTCGGTCGATGATTCCGGTCCGGATCCGGACTCTCCTTCACTTCCCGAAGTGACCGTAGAGGAACGGGCAAGGGATGATGTGGATTGGGAAAGCTATCTTTCAGAGTATAATAGCGGTTATTCCGAAAATTTTTCCGAAAGGAACTACGAACAGAAAGATGCGCCGTCCTTTGAGAATTTTACGGCCACCAAAACGGACCTGTCTGCACACCTGCTCTGGCAGTTGAATATGAGCAATGTGAAAGATGAAAAAAAGGAAATTGGGGCCTATATCATATGTAATCTGAATGATGACGGGTATTTGGAGGTTACCCTGGACGAAATAGCCCAGGCAACCGGAGCTTTGGTTGATGATATCAGGGAGGTCCTGGCGCTAATTCAGAATTTTGATCCGGTGGGCGTGGCGGCAAGGGACACAAAGGAATGCCTGCTGATACAGGCCTTATTTCAGAATCTCGGCGGGACCCTGGTTGAGAAGGTCATCAGGGATCACCTCAAAGATTTGGAGGAAAAACGGTACCATCAGGTTGCCGATCAGCTTGGCGTTAGCATTCAGGATGTTTTGATGGCGGTTGCTGCTATTCAAGCGCTTGATCCTAAACCCGGGAGAATTTATGCGGCCGAAGAAACCATCTATGTTACCCCTGACATTTACGTGGCCAAAGTGGGGTCCGGCTACGAAATCATTCAAAATGAAGATGGCTTGCCGAAGTTAAGGATTAATGCCTATTACAGACGGATGCTGAAGAACAGAGGTCAGGTGTCGGATGAAACAAAGGCATATATCCAGGAAAAAATGCGATCTGCGGTGTGGTTGATCAAGAGTATTCACCAGCGTCAAAGAACCCTGTACCGGGTTACAGAGAGTATCGTAAGGTTTCAAACGGAATTCCTTGACAAAGGTATTGCTTATCTCAAACCGCTGGTGTTGAGGGATGTGGCTGAAGACATTGAAATGCACGAGTCGACGGTCAGTCGGGTGACCACCAATAAATATGTTCATACACCCCAGGGACTCTATGAGTTAAAGTTTTTTTTTAATAGCGCTATCAACAGGGTTGACGGGGATGCGCTGGCATCGGAAAGTGTCAAGGAGCAGATCCGCAAGATCATAAAGGTAGAAGACAAAACCAAACCCCTCAGTGACAAAGGGATTGAAAATATGATGCTGGACCTTAACATAAGGGTAGCGCGTCGGACGGTGGCCAAATACCGGGAGGCCATGGGAATTCTACCATCCAGAAAGAGAAAAGAGGTTCGAATCAATTATTGAGTTGTGGCAGCGCCATGCGGCGTTTATTGGTTTGCCGGAGGGGTTGATTTTATTGTTCACACCTACGGAGGAAATTTTATGGACATAACGGTAACATTCAGGCATACGGACCCCATTGAGAGTTTAAAGGGCTACGCGGAAGAGAAGGTTTCAAAAATCAAAAAGTATCTTGATGTGCCCTTGGAGGCACACATCGTTTTGAGCGTAGAGAAATTCAGGCACATTGCCGATGTGACGCTCAGCTTGAACGGGACTCGAATCAAAGCGGTTGAAGAGACCAGTGACATGTATTCGGCCATTGATCAGGTCATGGATAAGGTTGAAAATCAGGTTAAGAAACACATCGGTAAAATAAGAAGGCACCGCGGCGACAGCGCAAAAGCTGGTGAGAATGCGCTGGATGAAGCACTGGACGAAGAGCTTGAAGAATCTGTTGAGATGTCTCCGGACGATTTTTCCATAGAGGTGGAAAAAATGGTCGCAAAGCCCATGGACCCTGAAGAAGCAGCCATGCAGCTCAAGCTGATGCGGCAGGATTTTCTGGTGTTTCGAAACGCCAAATCGAGAGAGATCAACGTTGTTTACTGGAAGGGTGATGGAAACTTTCGTTTGATTGAGCCTGCCGGCTGATCAATTTTTTGGGTGAATGATTCATTTTTTTTGGTTTTTGTGATGAGACTTTCTGAAATTCTAGCCATAGACAACATAATCCCGGAGCTCAAGGCCAAAGACAAGAAGGGCGTTTTGGGAGAGCTTGCTGAGGTGATTGCAAATTATGATGCGAATATTGATAAAGGGTTGCTGGTAAAAGTGCTGATTGAACGTGAACACCTCGGCAGTACGGGAATCGGCGACGGCGTTGCCATCCCACATGGGAAACTGAGTTCAGTGAAACAGCCCATTGTGTCCTTTGGCAGGAGTAAAAAGGGACTCGATTTTGACTCAATGGATGGTCAGCCGGTTTTCCTCTTTTTTCTTCTTCTGGCACCTGAAAATTCCTCCGGTGTTCACTTGCAGGTTTTGACCAAAATTGCGAGGATTTTAAAAAGCAGCACTTTTAGAAAGGCCTTAATGCAGGTCAAATCTCGAGAAGAGATTTACCAGACAATTATTCAAACGGATGGAGATGCCTGAAATCCTTTTTAACGGATGAGGGTTTGATATAGCCATGATAGGATTGCTGATTATTTCACATTGTAATCTGGGGCGGGAGTTTCTGAATGCCGCAGAACTTATTGTTGGAAAACTGGAAGCTGCTGATGCCATTGCCGTAACCCAGACAACTGAAAGCAAGGAAATCCTGCAGGAGATATCAGACAAGATAAAATCACTTGATAAGGGGCAGGGCGTTCTTGTTTTGACGGATATGTTCGGCGGTACGCCGTCAAACCTCAGCCTTTCGTTTCTCGAGGATGAGATGCTTGAGGTCCTGACCGGGGTTAATCTGCCCATGGTGATGGCTGTTGCCAGGGATCGTGAGCGTTTGACGCTGAGTGAATTGGGCGAGAGGGCAGAACAGGCTGGAAAGCGAAGCATCGCCCTGGCCGGGAAACTCTTGAAGTCGGGGTAACATTTTTTGTTGAGGCCCCGGAATGCCTTTTGCTTTTTCGTTTACACGTTATTAATTTTATGCATTGAACAAGGAGGTTAAGAATGGCTTTAAAGGTGGCTGTTAACGGTTTCGGTCGCATCGGCAGGATGGTTTTCAGGGCCGGTTTTAGTAATCCGGATATTGAACTGGTTGCCATCAATGATTTAACGGATACAGCGACCCTGGCGCACTTGTTGAAATACGATTCGGTTCACGGCGTCTTTGGGGAAGACGTATCGAGTGGGGAGCGTTCTCTGATCATCAATGGAAAAGAGATTGAGATCTATTCTGAGAAGGATCCATCCAGACTGCCGTGGGGTGAACTGGGGGTTGAAACGGTCTTCGAATGTACGGGGCTTTTCAGGGATCGGGAAAGCGCTTCCGAGCATTTGGATGCCGGGGCTGAAAAGGTGATTATCTCAGCGCCTGCCAAATCCCCTGACATCACCGTTGTAATGGGGGTGAACGAGCAGGAATATGATTCTAAGACCCATCATATCGTATCCAACGCCTCTTGCACGACCAATTGTCTGGCACCTGTGTGCAAGGTTTTGCTGGACCATTTCGGCATCGAAAAAGGCCTTATGACCACCACCCATGCTTATACCGGTGATCAAAGATTGCTCGATTTTCCCCATAAGGATCTGAGGCGGGCCAGAGCTGCCGGGCTTTCCATGATACCCACGACAACCGGTGCGGCAAAAGCCGTTGCCCTTGTTTTGCCCCAACTGGACGGTAAATTAAATGGCATGGCCATCCGTGTTCCTACGCCCAATGTCTCGGTTGTTGATCTGGTGGTCCAATTGACAAAGCCTACCACAGCCGACGCGGTCAATCAGGCCATGGAAGCCGCTTCGAAAACCTCTCTGAAAGGGGTCCTTGCTTTTTCCGACGAACCTCTGGTGTCCATTGATTTTAATGGTACCACTGCCTCATCAACTGTGGATGGACTTTCCACAATGGTGATCGGGGATATGTTGAAAATTCTGTCGTGGTACGATAACGAGTTCGGATATTCAAACCGGATGGTTGATCTGGCGATTTACATGGCCGGTTGCTAGAAGCGATAGTCATTATTCGAATTTCAGTATTTGGAATAACGGCGGTTTTGCAGAAATTTCAGGGAAGGATGCGCAAAAATGTTTGAAAGAACGCCTATGATTGCAGGGAACTGGAAAATGAACCTGAGTCTTGCTGAAGCCGTGGCGCTTGCTGAAGCCGTTGGTTCGGGAATGGGGAATGTATCGGACGTTGAGGTCCTGGTGGCCCCACCGTTTACACACCTTGCTGCCGTGAGAGGCGCTATTGACGAAACAAAAATTTTCCTTGCCGCACAGAACATGCACTGGGAAATGAGTGGGGCGTACACCGGAGAGGTTTCGGGAAGGATGCTTCAGCAGTCCGGTTGCACGCATGTTATCCTGGGCCACTCGGAAAGGCGAACGCTTTTTGACGAAACCAGTGAAGTGGTTAATCTCAAGGTCAGGGCAGCTTCTTTTCTGGGGCTTATCCCAATTGTCTGTGTGGGGGAAACCCTTGAGGAAAGGGAGGCCGAACGGACATTTGAGGTCATTAAAGAGCAGCTGGATTTGTCCCTGGATAATTTCAGGGCGGATCAGATGATGCCGACCACAACCATTCTGGCCTATGAGCCGGTGTGGGCTATTGGGACGGGGAAGACGGCTACGCCTGAACAGGCTGAGGAAGTACATCAGTTTATTCGATTATGGATTGAGAAATCCTTTAATTCAGGAACCGCAGCCCAGGTCAGAATACTCTATGGTGGAAGCGTAAAGCCTGATAATGTTAAGACACTTATGACAGAGCCGGATATTGACGGGGCTTTGGTGGGTGGTGCGAGTCTCAAAGGCGACTCTTTCGTTCAGCTCATCCGCTACCGGGAGACATAACAACCAAAATTTTTGTTGCAAAAAGAAATGTAATGAATTACATCTTTCAGATTAATCGTTTTAGCATTTAATATTTATAAAGAGAGAGGGCCTTGGATGTTCCCCGTTTTGATAGCATTGCATGTCAGTGTATGCGTGGCGCTTATTTTAATCGTTCTTCTTCAGAAAGGAAAAGGTGCTGGAATGGGCGCTGCTTTCGGGGGATCAAGCCAGACGGTTTTCGGCAGCGGTGGTGCCACCTCTTTATTGCATAAAGTTACCACCGCTATCGCGGTCGTTTTTATGTTAACCTCTTTGGGGCTTTCTATTTTTATTGGAAAGGGTAACAATACTTCCATTATGCAGGATGTCCATCCGGTTGCGCAGACTTCTGAAGCCCCCGGCACGGCACCTCCGGCAAGCGACAGCACGCAAGGAAAATAATTCTGGTTTATTGTGCCGAAGTGGTGGAACCTGGTAGACACGCTATCTTGAGGGGGTAGTGGGCTACGCCCGTGCGGGTTCAAGTCCCGCCTTCGGCACCATCAACTATAAAAAGCCGTAATCTTAACAGGTTACGGCTTTTCTTTTTTTTGGGTGCGTATAGGGTGCGGATTTTGGTTTGATTTGGATAAATTGGACTGCGGTCTGTACAAGCGGATGTAGCAAGGAGACTCTTTACGTTTTCAGGCAGAGGCTTGGTGATTGAAAAAGTCTGAACCGTTTATCGAGCTCTTGACAATATCCCCTTAAAAGGTATAATGAGCCATGTTATGGACCGTCTCCGTCAAAAAGAAAGCGCAAAAGCAGGCCGCTAAACTCCCGGTAGGGATCAGAAAGATTCTGTTGAGACTTCTGGCGGAAATCGAAACATATGGTCCGTATAGAAACAACTGGCAAAACTATGGTCCTTTAGGTGGCAACTGCTATCACTGCCATTTGAAAAAGGGAAAACCCACCTACGTGGCTGTTTGGGAGATCATAGATAAAGACGTACGATTAGTGGAGGTTTCCTATGTTGGAACACACGAAAGAGCTCCCTATTGAAATAAAGTTCGTTGGCCCAATGGGAAACAAAGCGAGGGCTATCGATGCATTGAAATCTTTGGGATTCGTTGATACGTCCGATAGCATCCCTTGGAGAGAACTGTTTCCTGAGTATAGGGATGAGGAACTTCCGGGGGTCTGCCTTGCCGGGTCAAGATTGAAAGAAGGTATGACTCAAAAGAGGCTCTCCGATTTGACGGGCATCCCGCAAGGTCATATCTCTGAGATGGAAAATGGAAAGCGCCCCATTGGAAAAAAGAGGGCCAAAGTATTGGCAAAGGTTCTGAACGTCGGATATAAAATCTTCCTGTAAATGATGTCTGAATATCTGCTGTCCATTAAAATTGAGCTCTTGGAAGAATGGAAATACCTTGCAATCAGCCGATGCCTTCAAATGTCTCAGTGCCGTTTAGTGAACGGATTCAACCTCCATCCAGAAATATAGGTCAATCCAAGCATGGTGCCGCTGATTGGGGCATCCTACGCCGGTAAAAGATCGCGTCAGAAAGAAGGCTGAGGGGGCACATCCTGAATTTTGACAGATGGCCATAAACAGAAGATTATTGGACTCGAGAAAGATACTTCGTAAACAACTATCTTTGAAAAACGCTTCAGGGGCAAAAATGTGGCTTGGTCCACCTCACTTCTTCCAAAAGAAATGTATCTGCTTGAAGCGGTACTTGAATTGTTGACATGCATTAGGTGAGTTGTTATAGGTTTCGCGTGAAAAATAATTGCCAGCCTTGCTTCCGTTTGGCTGTACAAAACACATTCCCTTATGACAAGGGTACCCCTTTTATTTCCACCCTATCAGTGAGGCGCAACGCCGAGCAGGCGGTACGAATGTGAGCGATGATCAAATATAAGACAGCCTATGAGTTGGCTCGGTCCCAAGTCACAACGCCTTCAGATGTTGTTCAGTTATTCTGGCGGATAACTCACACCTATCGCTCCCATTTCTCCCGTATTTTAGATCTTGGCTCAGGTGATTGTCGTTTCGCGTTTGGCGGGCGCTATGGTTCATATGAGGGTGTTGAGATCGATGTTACTCGGCGCCCTCTAGCAAACCTTCCAAAAAATACTGCAATTTTCAACAATTGTGTATTTGAACATAATAAAAAAGGATACGCCGCATGTGTTGGGAATCCCCCATATGTACGCCATCATCATATTGAGGAAAAATGGCGCGATGCCGTTGCGAAACGATTAGCAAAAGAGACGGGTTTCAAAATAAACCTGAAATGTAACCTGTATGTATATTTCATTTTTCTAGCGCTTTTAAAATCCAGATCTGATGGACTTGTTTCCTTAGTGGTACCATATGAATGGGTATCCCGGCCCTCAGCTGATCCGCTTCGGGGCTATATTAAGCAAAACGGGTGGCACGTAGATACCTACAGATTTGTTGACCCTATTTTTGATGGTGTTCTCACCACGGCCTCTATTTCGATTATTGACAAAAGAAACCGAAACAACCAGTGGTGCTATCATCAGATCGATAAGCACGGAAACATCCTGCGAAATTTGAGTGTCACAGGATCGAATCGGGAGGTCCTGCCGTATGAGGACAGGGGCAAACTGTGGGCTATGCGTGGGATGAGTCCGGGCACTCAGAAAGTGTTTACTCTTTCAGAAGGCGAGCGAATCCATGCCGGACTTAAGCATGATGATGTTATGCCGTGTGTAACCTCCCTGCGTGAAGTGCCGCCCGAACTTTCACAACTGACCCGATCGGCATTTCGCAAACGTTTCATTGAAACCGGGGCTAAATGTTGGTTGATTAAGTCCCACACGGATCCTATTTCCTCGAGTTTGCAAGCCTATCTCGATAACGTTCCTGAAAATTTGCGCAGCACCTGGACTTGTAAATCACGTGAGTCCTGGTATCGATACCCTCTTTTTGATGCACCAAATTTACTTGTTAGTACCGGATTCACATCATTCGGGCCAAAGATTCTTTTGAATTCGGTTAATGCACATGCTGTAGGCTCAGTCTGTGGTATTTATTCAGATATCAGCAAAATCAGCTTGCCTCAGCTACGCGCATATCTGACCGGCATTGATTTTGAGAAGCGTGTAGTGGCCCATGCCAAAAAACTAAAAAAGGTCGAAATTCGCCAATTGAACGCCGTCTTAAACAGATATTGGCAACGAAAAGAGCGTTATGTCCAATCCTAAAATAAAAAGGTCTATTGCAAGCTTTCATACGCAGGGTCGCCTGCTCCAAGAACTGGGAGAGCGTCTTGTGGCCAAAGCGGATGTGGCACTGCTGGAGCTGATCAAGAACGCCTATGACGCCGACGCCTCAATATGCAGCGTGAAATTCGACGGTCAGCATGTGGAGATCATTGATGATGGCCACGGAATGACGGAACAGGAGTTTCTCGATAACTGGATGCAAATCGCGACGCCTGATAAACAGAGGGCTAATGAGTCGAGAGACTATCATCGCACCGTAACAGGATCTAAAGGCATCGGACGTTTCGCCGTAAGATTTCTTGGGCGTCATTTACGTCTGGAAACAGTAGCCAGTTCCAAGATTAGTGGCGAAAAAACGTTGCTTGTTGTCGATTTTGATTGGGAAAAAATTGATGCTGCCAATTATCTCCACACTTTCGAGATTCCTTATGAAGTGCGGACTGTATCATCGAACCAGAAATCGGGTACTCGCCTGATTGTTGATAAGCTGCGCGATCCTTCAGGTATCCAGTTCAGCAAAGAACAAAGAACAGAATTGTTGTCTATCGTTTACCCATATTCAGGGTTGGAAACTGGAGGTTTCGATCGTAAAGGAAAAATGGATCAAGACCCAGGATTCAGTGTTGTCTTGCCGGAGGTCGACGCTGGAGATGGAAAAGACATCGCCACTGCCGTCCTCAGCAATTACTTTGCTAAGCTTACGATCGAGCACAAAGACAGCAATGTAAAGTATGTTATATGGCACAAAGACGGAAGAATTCTCGAACAACGTGAAATCGAATATCCAAGCCACATTTCAAAAGGATTTTTTGCAGATATCCGTTACTGCCCGCGACGTGCCGGAATGTTTCAGAACACGGGTTTTGATGGGCGTAGCCTTTCTCGTTGGCTCAAAGAAAAAGGTGGCATAGGTATCGTTGATCACGGATTTCGTATTCGCCCTTATGGTTTTCAGGATGACGATTGGCTGAACTTAAGTTTGGACTCTGGGCACAACCGTCGGGCCTGGCGGGTAAAATTTATGAATGAGTTGTACCCAATGTCTGAGGAGGCAAAGTCCAAACCAACCCAAAATCCCATGTTATACCTCCCGAATTTCCATCAGCTACTTGGAGCGGTTTTCGTAGAATCAATGCCAGGTTTTGATGTCGATCGGCTAACAGATCTAACGCCATCTATGGACAGGCAAGGGTTTGTACTCAATGAAGCATTTAAAGACCTATTTGAGTTGGTGCGGGCTGGGTTGGAAATGCTTGCATTTGCAGACCACCGTGAAAAACGCCGGATCGAAAAGGAAGATGCCCGAAAAGCTGTAGAGGACATGAGACATGATTTAAAAGCTGCCGTCGAATATGTTGAAAAAATTCCATCGCTTTCGGAAAGCGACAAGCAGCAGGTAATTGGACGGTTCCAGACAATTACAAAGGAACTTGAAGATGTCCAAGATTACCATAAAATTGCCACATCCAAGATGGAGATGCTTGCGCTGCTGGGCGTATTGGCGGGATTCATGACACATGAAATGAAACGCCTCATCCATGATTTTGACACGATAATTGAAGAGTTAAAAGCAAGCGCAATTTCGTCTTCCATGCAGAAAAAGATATCTCGAATCCAAAAGGTTCGGGATGAAATCTCGGGCCAGGTTCAATTTGCCGCAACATACATCGCTAACGTTCAGAATCCGAAACCTGTTATCATGCCTCTCAATGTTAAAAGCCAAGTCAATCGCATCTTGGATCGGTTTCGGTATTTTACGGAAGAAAGAAACGTTCGGATTGATTGTGATATGGATGATGATCTTCTAACACCACCGATGCCAGTGACTTTATACAGTGGGGTTTTGCTAAATCTTTATACCAACGCGCTGAAAGCTATTTTTGGCGGGCAGGGATCATTGGATGAACCACGCGTAGCTATTAAGGCGTGGAATTTGCCCAAATATCATATCCTGGAAGTTGCCGACACAGGTATTGGAATACCGCCCAGTTTGTCTGAGAGGATTTGGGATCCCCTTTATACGACAACCTCCGGAGGGAGTTCAAACCCATTAGGTTCAGGGATGGGGCTGGGGCTTTCACTGGTTAAGCGGTTGCTTTCAGAAGTCAGAGGGAAGATCGAACTTGTCGATCCACCGCCGGGGTTTAACACCTGCTTTCAAGTGCGTTTCGCGCGATAGTAAGGAGGATGAAGCATGAGTCGGGTTGTTGTTATCATAGAAGATAAAGAAGCCTTTCGTTCGGTACTGAAAAAGAGCCTGAAAAAGCGCTTGAAAGAAACGGAAATTATTACCATCGATGGAGAAGGCGAGCCACAGGAGAATAAAACTTACGAAACCCAACTTGAAGAGATATTCGAGGACAGGGCCCCAAATGGCGCTTTTATTATTAGTGATAAGGACCTTTCGAATTTAGGAAAGCGCTTCAGAGGGTTGTCCGGCACTACTGTGGCGACGGTTGCGGACACAATGGGTTTCCCCTTATGCCTATACGCTAGGGGAGAAGGAAAGCTGCACGGAGAAGAGTTCCTGAAGAGCCTGGCTCCGTGGGAGAAGAAACGAATAATAATAGATCCTACCCCTGAAAAGGACATTGCCAAACAATGTGCCAACATTTTCAGGGCGTTCGATCAAATCGAAAAGAGTTATCTGGATTTGTCGAAAGAGGAGAGTGCAACACCAGCAGCTGCACTATCCAAAATTTTGAAGCAGCCTGGCATAGAGGATCGCATTGCACTTTATGGTTCGGGAGAACAAGGCCTATTACAGGAAATTATGCCTTTTCAGAAGAAAAATGATCCTGATGAAACAAAATCAGAACTGACAAAACGGATGCCGCGAATTTTGGGCAATTGGCTTTACACTTCGATTCTCCGATTTCCTGGCATCTTGGTCAACGAAGTAGCTGCTGCGAGCTATTTGAATATCAGCCCAGAGGACTTCAGCAATCAAACAGTGCAAAAATTATTTTCAAAAGCCAAATACAAAGGGCCATTTTTCGGGTTATCAAATTGGTGGTGGCGCCACGAACTTGATAGCATCATTTTCGTCGACGACTGTGAAGATGGCTTGGACTATGTGAAATTTAAGGAAATCAATGATGAAGTGAAACCATGCAATGATCCAATAACCAATGAGCGTGCAGGTTACTATTGCATGGTTACAGAGCAACCGGTCAGCGATGCAAATTCGAAAGGTGACATTAGCTGGTTTCCAGGTGGAGCGGATCTTGCTCGCATTCGTTTAGATAAGTTCAATGAGTTAGCACCTTGGATAGGACTATATTAAACGATGAAGAAAATAGAGGATTATCGAAAAAAATATATAGGTTTCTACAATAAGTTTAGACTTGTCGTTAATCAATATGGTTGTTATCCTAATAATTTGGAATTTGATATAAATAACGAGGACGGTTCTGACCTCAAGAAAGTGTCTCTCAAGAATCCTATATTCTTGCAAAAATGGCCTATAAAAAAAGCTATACCAGTAAAAAACGTAGATATACTAATTCACGCTGATTTTCAATATAGACCACAAAACAAGAGGTTGATAGAACATAGTCGATCATCGGTTTATGTTACGTATCTTCTGCATGAAAAGCACGAAAAAACAGCCATCCCCTTGGAAAACATACGTTTTGATTATAATCCAAGACCTACGGCTGACGGTGAGTCCCACCCCTTAATACACGCCCATGTTTTTTCAAACAAAAGGCCACAAATTCAAATGCCTCCACCGGTAAAATTTGAAGTGAACTGGGATAAACTGAATGATCGTCTTAATTCATTTCGACTTCCTATCCCAAATATGAATTTACCTTCTGTTCTCTGCTGCTTGGTAGCATGTCATCTGGGTGCTGATAAAATCAGAGACTTAATGAACAATACTGAAGACGAAAGAAGAGATTTCCCGGGCTTGGCGATTGATGAAGACCAGCGTAATTTGCTTTATGCTAATCCATTCGCGGGCTCACAATGGTTTGAGAGAACATAGCCCGGCTTAGCGGTATTGGATGAAACACTACGTGGTGGTTTGACTTTATAGGTCAGTTTAGATTGAAAACCGTTATACCTGCTGGCGTGTGCCTTGAAACCAAAATCTCCGTATCGGTGGCGGTTTGACGAAATTGCTGGGTATGAAGCCGATTCAGGTGCCACAATATCGCGACAAGTGTTGTGACATGGACGGATCAAGTGATCAGGAAGCTTAAGAAGGGTGGCTTTCGGGCCCTATGTTAAGACCCGGAAGCCAATCCAAAAACATACCCATCGCACCTTGAGCCAGGGGTGATAGTTTACAACCCTCAAGCTAAATAATAATCGTCATTCCCAGCCCTCCCGCAAAACGAGGAAAATGGGTGCGGATTACAGCAAAATTTGGACTTTTTTCAAAAGTATGGCTTAATAATTTCAACATGTTACGCGTTATAGTCGTATCCCGCCTTCGGCACCATTGATTAGAATTGGTCGTAATCTTAGCGGGTTACGGCCTTTCTTTTTTTGGGCTCAAAGTAGCCCATGCAACCGTTGGGTCTGCGAGATAATCTAAGGCTATGGGTCGTATCGGCTGAGCAAAAGGGAGGCGTTTTGACCTCCGAATCCAAAGCTGTTGTTGATGGCCTTTCTGATTTCTCTGCGGATGGGCTTCTGAGGGACATAAAAAAGATCGCAGACTTCATCGGGGTTTTCCAGGTTGATGGTGGCGTGAATCCTTTCGTTTTCGATCATCAGTGCCGTGGCGATGGTTTCAATACCTCCTGATGCGCCGATCAAATGGCCTGTCATGGATTTGGTGGAACTGATGGCCACATTTTTGGCGGCATTTCCAAGTGCCTTTTTGATGGCAAGGGTTTCGGCAGGGTCGTTCAGTGGAGTGGAGGTCCCGTGGGCATTGATATAATCAATTTCTTCAGGTGCCACCCGGGCTCTTTTCATGGCGTCTTTCATGGCCTTCGTCTGCATGAAGGGTTCGGGGTCCGGCGCCGCAATGTGGTAGGCGTCCGATGTGGCACCGTAGCCGGACAGTTCACAGTAAATGTGTGCGCCACGATCAAGCGCATGGTTCAGCTCTTCTAAAATGATGATGCCGGATCCTTCACCCATGACAAAGCCGTCCCGGTCTCTGTCAAAAGGTCGTGAGGCTTTGTCAGGTTCGTCATTTCTTTTGCTCATGGCGTTCATGGACACGAAACCGCCGAATACGAAAGGGGTGATGCACGCATCGGCCCCGCCTGTGACCATTATTTTTTCTTCACCCAGAAGAATCTGCTTGTAGGCTTCTATAATAGCATGGTTTGCGGATGCACAGGCTGTGGAGACACTGCAGGCGATTCCTTTGATGCCGAATGCCATGGTGACATTGACCGGTATGGAACATATCTGAACGTGGGGTAGTGCAAAAGGGGAAACCCTTTTCGGGCCGTTGTGTTTAAGAAATTGTCGATACCACTTTTCGCAGAGGTCCATGTTCTGGGCGCCGATACCCAGTATGACACCCATGCCGGCGGGATCCATGTCTTCAACCACATAGGTACGACGTCCTTTTTCCAACTCAATGGCATCAAGCGCAAAGCCCGCATCTTCCAGGGCCAGTTTGGTCGCGGCCATGGCAAATTCGGAAGTTCTGCCAAGATACCTGAAGTCTTTATTTCTGTGCAGGTAATCGGTCAGTGAAAACCCGTCAATGGGGCAGGCCACCTGGCATGGATATTGATCCATTTCCCATCCTTCAAATTGTATATTTTTAGCACCTGACTTGCCCGCCATGAGAGATTCCCAGTAGGTTTTTTTGCCGATGCCGATGGGTGTTACGGGTCCCAGGCCTGTGATGACGGCTCTTTTTTCCATGTTCAGTTCCTTTTGCTCATATCTATGCCAAGTGCTTTGGCCAGTTGCAACAGTTCGGACAACGCTTTTTCATAGTCAAAATCACTCATATTTCTTTCAATGGACTGAATACGGGTTTGAAAGCGGCTGCCATACAGCAGATCTTTAAGTCCGGCAAGGACTTGGTCTGCATCGAGACTGGATCCTTCAAGCAGGTCCTTCAATTCAGATATCAGTGGTTCCACCGTTTTGATATCAGGTGCCTGATTATTCAGGGTTGCGCCTGAATCAGCTTTGCGGGTGGGTCCTTTGAGTGTAACAGTATTAATGGAATGGAGAACGGTTTTCAACTCTTTTTCAAAGCGATGAATCTGATTTCTCATGAGAACAGGATCCCCGTTTTTTATGGCCTTTTCCAGGGCGGTGGCAGCCGCATTCAGATCATTGGCCCCCAGATTGCCTGAAACCCCTTTGGCCCCATGCACAAGTGCTGTCATGTCATCAAGTCTATTGTCATTCACAAGCTGGTGGAGCTTCGACACCATGGGTCTGAATTCTTCGGCAAAATCCTGAAGCAGTTTCCCATACAGCACCTGGTTCCCCGCAACCCGCGCCAGACCTTCACTGATGTTCAGCCCGGGCATATTTTTGATTTCAGGGCTTTCGACGGTTGAGGTCTTTTCCGCCAATGGCGGAGGTGTTCCGGGCCTTTTCTTCGGCTGGATCCATTTCACGAGAGCCGTAAAGAGTCTATCGGGATCAATCGGTTTGGTAATGTGGTCGTTCATACCGGCTTCCAGGCTCTTTTCCCGGTCACCGGTCAAGGCCTGAGCTGTCATGGCCACAATGGGAAGATCCTTAAAACGCGGGTTTTCCCGAATTCGGGCGGTAGCCTGGAAACCGTCCATGACCGGCATGTGAATATCCGTCAAAACCAGATCAAATATCGCTGTTTCAACGGTCGAAACCGCTTCCTGACCGTTTGAAACGACGGTAACCGAAAATCCTGCCTGTTCCAGTAACTCCTGTGCCACCTGTTGGTTGATGACATTGTCTTCGACCAGCAGAATGCGGGCGCCGCGGATGCCTTCCAGGGCTTTTTGAAGGGTAGATTCAATCCCGGTTGTTCCTGGCGGTTTAGCAACTTTCCGGCCAAAGGTTTCCATAATGGGGGGCGAGGGAGATTTTCCGGGTTGAACCTTGAAATTCGCTGAAAAGAAAAAGGTGCTTCCCCGGCCGGGTTCACTTTCCACACGGATCTCACCCCCCATCATGTGGACAAGCCGTTTGGAGATGCTCAGGCCCAGACCTGTCCCCCCATACTGGCGGGTTGTCCCGCGATCAGCTTGGGTAAAGGGCTGAAAAAGCCTTTCGCTCTGTTCCCTGCTCAAACCGATGCCGGTGTCCTGAACGGAAAACTCAAGGGTGATACTGCTTTCATGGCGGTCAAGGACCCGTAGTGCCACGATCACTTCTCCCTGATCCGTAAATTTTACGGCATTATTGGAGAGATTGATTAAAACCTGCCCCAGTCGAAGGGGATCTCCTACCAGGTGGTTGGGTGTTCGGGGATCTACGTTAAAGCGGAATTCCAGACCTTTCTCTTCCGCTTTCAGGCTGATGAGGGTGTTCAGATTATCTAAAACATCTTCCAACTGGAAATCCACTGAATCCATGTCCAGTTTGCCGGCTTCGATTTTGGAAAAGTCTAGCACATCATTGATGATCCCTAGAAGAGCGTTGGAAGAATTCTGAATTTTGTTTACATAATCCGCCTGCTTGGCGGTGAGATCGGTCTGAAGGGCCAGGTGACTCAATCCGATGACGGCATTCATGGGCGTTCTGATTTCGTGACTCATGTTGGCCAGGAATTCGCTTTTGAAACGGCTGACTTCATCGGCTTTCAATTTAGACAGACGCAGGGTTTTGGCCCTGGAAAGTGCCCTAATCAGGCTTGAAAGGTTCAACACTAAAAATACCGCCCCCACTGTCAGTAGCGGCATTAAGGGGGAGATGAAAATGCCCCGGGCGGCAAAAATCCACAACGATCCCCACCACAAGGTCATGGATAGAATGGCTGCTCCCAGGATACTAAAGATGGGGTTTCGAGGTAAGAAGGTCAGGGACAGCAGCAGACCGCTACAAAGCACCAGCATCAACCCGATGATGTTGGACCATGATGGTCGGGTTATAAAATGTTGGGTGAGGATATTGTCGGCGACGGTGGCTTGAATTTCAACGCCGGGGAAGCTGCTGCGCATGGGCGTGGTATGCCGGTCACCGATTCCGGCGGCGGTGGTTCCCAGAAAGACCATTTTGTCTTTCAATCGTTCGGCGGGGATTTCATCGTTGAGAATATCAAGCGCTGAAATACGATCGATGGTTGTTTCGGTGGCGCAAAAGCTTATCCACAAGCAGCCGGAACCGTCAAGTGGGACGACTATTTGACCCAGACGCATGAGGATGTTGCCGTCGGCTTTGATCTTGAGCGTCACGTTTTGGATACCCATGGCATGCATGAGATTGGCCACGGCAAGGCTGGGGTAAAGTTTGCCCTCATAAGAGACCAGCAAGGGGGTCCGTCTGATGACGCCGTCGTTATCCAGAAAGGTGTTTATAAATCCCGAACCTTTGGCGGCTTTGCTCAACACGTTGAGGGTGCAGATTGTGCCGCTGCCATTGAGCAGGTGATCGGCCGGATTCCATCCCCTTGAGGGTTTAATCATCGCTGTTTTCAGTGCAATGAGATGGCAGGCTTCAGATGGCGGTGGCGGTGAGTGATTCTTGAAAAGGAAGGCATAGCTCAAAACAAACGGTCCACTGCGTAAAACACGTGCCAGGAGCCTGTCATTGTCTCTTAGATCATCGGGGAGACCCGTTATCTGTACTTTTACTTTCAGGTCCCGGAACAGTTCTTTCTGAAAAACAGCCGGTGATGTTCGGTCCGGTTCAGGGAACATTATGTCCAGTGCGATACTGGCTGGACCCAGTCGTTTGATCTTTTCCGCAAGCAGCGCAATTCGGTAGCGTGGCCATGGCCATTGGCCGAATTCGCGGATGGTTTTTTCGTCCAGGGTTACCACGACAGGTACATCCGATCTCTTTTCCTGGGGGTGAGACCGCGAAAAAAAATCATAGACTTTAAATTGCAGGGACTCCAAAAAGGTAGGGTGAGCAAGGGCAATGCCTGCGATCAAAAGGGTCATGAAAAGACCCGGGACCAGGCTTTTCAGACCACTTCCGATGATGGGTTTTGCATCCGGCACAGCATTCCTTTTGAGGTAAGGCCCCAGTTATCTGACGGTGACGTCAACCCTGCGATTTTTGGGTTCAGCCACTTCGTCAGCGGCGGCGATGAGCGGGTTGTTTTCGCCATGGGCGTCTACGTAGATGAGGTCCGGTTCAACCCCTTTGGAAACGAGCAGGGATTTGATGGTGTGGGCACGTTTGCGGGAGAGACGATAGTTGAGATCTTCCGCGCCTACACGATCCGTGTGTCCCACCACGCTGATGTCCTTTGATTTTCTGGAGGTAATCGCTGCAAGGATGTCCGGGAGAAGATTACTGGATGCTGCCGTCAACTGATTCGTGCCGCTTTGGAAATAGAGACTGAAGGTGGCGGGTTGACCGGGATCTGCTGCCAGGGCCATCCCGAATTTTTCCTGGATGGCTTCCTGATCCATTTTTTCCGGTTGGCTGGGTAACTTCTGGGCGGAGGATACCTGGGTTGCATGATCTGCCTTGGATACAATCCGGGTTCCCTTGTCGGTGGTTACAGCGATTTCACCCACACGACCATCGGGATCGGGCAGGAGAACAAAAGTGGTTTTTTTTGCGCAACCAACAACAAAAAGCATGGATATAAGGGCCGCAACATTCAAAAGCATCACAAAAAGATGTCGCATTTTAAATGCTCCTGTTTTTTCAGGCATCTTACTCAACCTCAATCAGGAAACGGGTGCCCCTGATGCCGAGTACGGCCAGGGGTGTTTCCACACGGGTGGCACCGGGTGATAGTTTGTTGATTTTTCCCGACAAATAGGCTGCGGTACCCTTTGATATTTTGGATACGAAGCTCAGCTTTCCTTCAGCTGGAGAAAAAAGGAACTCATCTATTACGATGCGGGTGTCAGGGCCCAGGGAGAGGGTGGTATCATCCCGGAAAATGACTCCCATAGTTCCCTCAGGGCCTGTTTTAAGCGCGTCTTTTACATGAATTTTCATCCCGGATGTTGCGGGTTGGGTGCTTGCATCTCTTTCAATGGACGCTTTTCCAGTGGTATTTTTTATAACACCGGCTACCGGTTCTTCGGCAGAAACGGGGGCGTGGATAAGGAAAAAGAGCAAAGCGAACAACAGGATGGCAGGTTTCATGGTGGCTCCTCCATGGATCAATTTTGAACAAGCGTTTGTCGCCTCATGGCGATGGTGCATTGAAGGAAATCTCTATAATTTTGTTCATGATTTTAGAAGAAAGACCGTTACCCGTCAAGTTGAAAACTAAAATGCGAAAACAGATCGATCGACAACTGTCTGCTTTTGAACAAACTGAGCGGTTTGGAGATATTTTTCCAAATACTTGTAACCTCAAATGGATTTTGCTAATTTCTACGAGGATTAAAATTTGATCCTAAAAATTCTCTCAGAAGGAGACCTTTGATGAAAAATTCTGAAAATGGTCGGGAAAAGATTCTTATTGTGGACGATATGCCGGCCAATATCAGGATCCTGGGTCAACTGTTAAGAGACCGATATGATATCCGCATTGCAAACGGCGGGAAAAAAGCCCTCGCCATTGCCGCTTCTGAAAACCCGCCTGATTTGGTGCTTCTGGACATCATGATGCCGGACATGGACGGTTATGAAGTGTGTCGACGGTTAAAGAAAGATGAGCGGTTGAGGAATATTCCGGTGATTTTCATCACCGCTAAAGGAGAGGTGGAAGATGAAACCAAAGGGCTTGAAATCGGCGCTGTCGATTATATCATCAAACCTTTCAATCCATCGATTATCATGGCCCGGGTCAAGACCCATCTTGAGTTAAAGCGTCAACGGGACGAATTGGCGCAAATGACCCTTGACCTCACTGAACTCAATCACATGAAGGATAACCTGCTGGCGGTTTGTTCCCATGACCTGCGATCGCCGTTAAACGGTATCCTGGGGTTTGCGGACCTGCTTCTGGAGAAGGAATATCTGGAGTCTGAAGACAGAGAAAGCCTTACGCATATCAAAGCCTCTGGAAACGTGTTACTGGGTCTTATTAATGATATCCTGGATCTCAGCAAGGTCAGGGCGGAACAGGTTGAGCTGAAAATGGAGCCCCTTTCACTTGTTAACGTGATAAAGACAAGCATCAGCGCCCTGAAGCATTTGGCCATGGGCAAGAGGCAATCCCTTGATTTTGAAGATCGAGCGGGTGATGCGGCAATCCTGGGGAATGCCAGCACTTTGGGACGGGTTTTTAACAATCTGTTGTCCAATGCCAGCAAGTTTACGCCGGAAGAGGGAAGCATTCGCGTTAACATTGAACCGGGAGCGGACGGGAAAGTGTGGGCCAAGGTCATTGATACGGGCATCGGCATTCCCGAAGACAAGATTCCCTATCTGTTTGATCAGTTTACCCAAACTTCCCAGAGTGGGACCAGCGGGGAACAGGGAACGGGTCTTGGGATGTCAATCGTCAAAGAGATTCTTCATAAGCATGGGGTTCCGCTGGAGGTAGAGAGCGAAGAGGGGAAAGGCACCTGTTTCAAGTTGACGTTTTCCCTGAGCAAACAGGCCCCCGCGGCAAGTCCTGACGGGGTTAGGTTATCTTCCCATTACGAGCCGTTGCCGTTGGAGAAGAAAAAACATTTAAAAATCCTTTTGGCGGAAGACAACCCGGTCAACCGGAAACTTGGAGAAAAGATGCTTGGCAAGGCGGGACACGAGGTTACGGTTGCCAATGACGGCGAGGAAGCACTCATGCGATATACCGCATCCCCCGAAGATTTTGATCTCATCTTTATGGACATTCAAATGCCCCGCATGAACGGGTTTGAAGGGACAAAAGCGATCCGGGAATTTGAAGCCACAAAACCGGAGGGAGTGGATCATGCAGCCCTGGGCCTTCAGTCATCGGGGAAAAGGGTTCCCATTGTGGCCATGACCGGCAACGCATTGGAGGGAGACCGGGAAAAGTGTCTGAGCGCCGGCATGGACGACTATATGATAAAGCCCATCAATAAGAAGCTAATCCTTGAAATGGTTCGAAAATGGGCGCCGAAGCTTTAAAATTGCGGATTGCGGATTTTGGAATGATCATCTGATCACGACCTCCACGCGCCGGTTTTTCGGTTCAGCCACGCCATCGGGCGTTTTGACCAGGGGATTTCCTTCCCCATGGCTTGTGATTTCAATGATGTTGGGATCAACGCCTTCTGAAATGAGAAATTCAGCCACTTTTCCGGCGCGGTCAAGGGAAAGTCTGTTGTTAAAGCTCTTTGATCCCGCCCGGTCCGTGTGACCGGAAACCGTCAAGTCAACCGAGTTTCGATCTTGAATGGTTCTAAGGACCTGAGGCATTTGATCCATGGATTCCCGGGTCAGCTCAGTGGTCCCGGTCACAAAGTACAGGAGGAAGTGAACCGGGGGCGTGGGCTGGGCATTCAACGCGTCCTTGAAGATCCTGCGCACTTCTGCCTCATCCATGATTTTGGGGGTGGTGGGAACCTCGTCGGCGCGGTTCAATCCGGTGGCTTCAAAGGCCTTGTCCAGCACCTGTGAGCCCTTTTCGCTGGAGACCTCCAGCTGTCCCACCTTTCCATCCAGATCCGGTATGAGGACATAACGGTTCTTGGGGTTTTTGCGGCAGCCCTTGCTGTTGACCGCCACCCCTTTTTCCGTGTTCGGACACTCGTCCATATGATCGGGTACCCCGTCCTCATCCGTATCAAGGGGGCAACCCTGTCTGTCTACCGCCACGCCCTCCGGTGTTGCGGAACATTCATCACGGTAGTCGGATACGCCGTCGCCATCCGTATCCAGAGGACAGCCTTCGACATTTACCCCCACGCCTTCCGGTGTGTTGGGGCATTTGTCCCGGTAATCCGGCACCCCATCCAGGTCTGTATCCAGGGGGCATCCCACCTTGTCCACTGTAACGCCTTTGGGGGTTTCGGGGCATTCATCCCTGATGTCTGGCACAAGGTCGATATCGGTGTCTACGATAATTCTTTCTTTCATGAACATGCCGGCAACGGCCTTAGAAACCGCTTCATCGCAACTGACATACAACTCCGGGGAAAGGGTGGACACCCTGTAATTTTTCAGGCGATCATCGCCTGTTTCAATTTCCATATTGAGACTGCATCCTACATCATGAAATGTCCAGAACAGCTCCACCCGGGTGACTGAAAGCCGAAAAATCCGGGGCGGCCCGTCCATAAGTTTTACGCCTCTTTTGCCCAACTCCAATTCCAGAGGGTCTCGGATCTCCTTCCACTGTTCATTGGTGGCGGAGAAGGTAAAGGTGTTCTGGGCCGTTTCTGACAGCACCATTTGATTCTTCTGCAGCTGCAACTTGATCAGTTGAATCACCGTGTCAGGCGGAACAGGACCCGCTACTGTAAAGCGGCTTGATTCCGCTGAACAGTTTTTCGAAACAGATGGTCCGGGTTGTGAGGTGGTTTTCTTTTTTACGGGAATCTTGGCGCTTGTGGCCCCTTTTTGTTTCATGGGTTCCCCCGGACAATTATCCATGTAATCGGGTGAACCGTCACCGTCCGTATCCAGCGGGCAACCAAAGCCGTTCACCGGCACATCCAAAGGGGTTCCGGGACATCGATCCAGCAGATCCGGCACCCCGTCCCGGTCCGTGTCCAGGGGACATCCCGCCTTTTTCACATCCGTAAAGAGGAAACCTTTTATGCCGTTTTCACCGTCTTTACAAAGGATCAGTTCGAAAACGGTGGGCGCATTCACGGTGGCCACTCTACCCCGTTTGTTCAGCTCCGTTTTCAGCAGGTTTATGGCCGTATCCGTCCAACGGTTCAGATTCGCCAGCCAGTCGTGGGTTTCGGTACCGATTTGAACCCAGTCATCGTTTCGCTGTGCATTTTCAATATCGACAAATCCCTCCACTTTGAAGGTTGGATTCAAAACCGTCCCGACGTCAATGGGAATCCCCTTCGGGATATAGAACCGGTCCGGTGTGATTGCGCAACCGGAATGAATAATCAGTGCTGCCAACAGGGAAATAACGCTGACCAGTCTGACAAAATGGTCTTTGGTACGTTCTGGAAAAATTCCTTTTCGTCTTGGCGGAAACATTAAAAAATACTCCGTTGAAGATGCTTTATCGGCGATGGATAGACCTTGTGAGTAAATGGATTCAGGGTTTGAAGGATATCAGAAGCCATAGTCCGCCTTCCTCAATGATGGTGCTTTCATTTTCAAGACCCGCTTCTGAGACCATTTTTTCCAGATTGTTACGTGATAGTCTCCTTTTCCCCAATCGGTAATTGAGGTCTTTGGATTCATCGGCAATGGGTGAAATAATGTTATCCGGCGTATCCGGACCGTATCCTCCGCCTAAAATAGCGTGTCCCCCGGGCTTTAGGATGCGACGGCATTCTTTTATGATTCCGGGGGTGAGGAAGAAAAAGGCCCCCCGGCAGACCACCAGGTTGAAGGTCGGTAACAGGGGTAGATGTGCCGGTGGCGAAATCAGTATGGGGCAGGGAGGTCCGAATGATTTTCGAATCGCACGGGCGGCATTTTCTTCCGAAAGGGCGATCAACCCCTGCAAGGTGGGTCGGCGTGTCAGCAGGGAGTTGATGATGCCGCCTGAAAAAGGGCCGATTTCCAGAAGATGACCGGTGTCTTGTGGCGTGAAAGGTTCAATCCATTGGGCCAGATGTGGGTAGATCGGTTTCCAGAGCGTGTTCAAGCGCGTAATGAGTTCGGCATCCATCATGGAAAAGCTTCCCTAAACATTGATATTATTGTTATTGCTTGCGTATTCCGGCTCTAAAAGATATGTATTTTCTGGCTGGATTATAGAGTTTTTGCGATTAAAAAGCCAGAACTTGTTGAATGTTTTTTGCAGTTCGGAGAACTGCCGGGGGAACAGATATGGATGCTTCGTCTTTTGTCTGTGAAGCGTTTTTTTCATATTTAGAGAGATTATTTAGAATTTCAGTAAATGATATCAGGGTCATAATCGCGGATTTTCACGCTGAAATGGGGAAAGGTCTCTCTGGTGATGAAAGTTCCCTCAAAATGATCCCCTCGTTTATCGACAAACCGAAAGGAAACGAAGCGGGCGAGTTTCTTGCCCTTGATCTGGGGGGGACGAACTTCAGGGTACTGGCCGTCAAACTTGACGGTAAAGGAAACGCCGCTGTCCAGGCCGCCGGCAAATTCGCCATACCCCAAAAGGATATGCAGGGAACGGGGGTTGCGCTGTTTGATTTTATGGCGGGCTGTATTGATGCTTTTCTGACGGAAAACCATGTTGACAGAGGCAAAACCCATGACCTCGCTTTTACATTTTCTTTTCCGGTAGAACAAACCGGCATTGTCGCAGGTAAGCTGATCGTCTGGACAAAAGGGTTTACGGCAACCGGTGTGCAGGGACAGGATGTTATTCTGCTCTTAAATGAAGCGTTGGGGCGGAAAGATATCCGTTGCATCAATATTACGGCTCTCGCCAATGATACGGTGGGGACCCTAGCTGCCGGAAGCTATACCGATCCTGCCTGTGATCTGGGCGTTATCATGGGTACCGGAACCAATGCCTGTTACCGGGAGGCGATTTCCAGGATAGAGAAGTTGAACATGGTAAATGCTAATGGGCATATGATCGTCAATATGGAATGGGGTAATTTCGATAAAATAAGGCGCACCTGTTATGACAGGTCCCTGGACGAAGCTTCGGTTAATCCGGGCGCCATGTACCTGGAAAAAATGGTATCCGGGATGTACCTGGGGGAGATTACGAGACTGGTTTTAATGGATCTTATCAGAAGAGATCTCATATTTGTAAATGAATCCCAAGCGGCTGAGTATTTTCAGGAAAGGGGTTCCTTGAAGACGGAAGATATGTCCCGGATGGAAGGTGATAGGACAGATCGCCTTGATGGCGTGTCCCTGTTTTTTAAACGAAATGGGTTTTCAAATATTACCCTTCACGATAAAATCCTGCTTCAACAACTGTGTCGGATTGTTTCGGTCAGGGCTGCCAGGCTCGGGGCGGTGGCCATATCCGCGGTATTGACCTGGATAGATCCGAAACTCAAAGATGTGCACACGGTGGGGATGGATGGGTCACTTTTTGAGAAATACCCCGGATTCAACACCAAAATGACGGGTGTGTTTGAAGAACTCTATGGGGAAAAAGCGGAAAAAATAACATTGGTGCACTCAAAAGACGGCTCCGGGAAGGGTGCAGCCATTATTGCTGCGGTCGCCGCATCCTCTGAAGCAGGTAAAGACTGATATTTTTGAGGGAATGCAAACCAAATAGCGGGAGAGGGGAAAACCTTCGGAACCTCGGATCCTTTAATGCGGGCAATTGATTCCAGATTCCGGTTGTCAAAAGCGCTGAAATAGGTCTATTCTAAGGGTTGGAAATTGCAGACTGTCCGTGTGGATTACTTCTGAAAGGAGCAAGCAATGACGCTTCATCGATTGGCTGGAAAACCGGCGCCTGAGTCCATGCTGGAAAATATTCCCGAGTTGGTATCCGCCTATTATACGCTTGATGCGGCGGGACCCGTTTCTTTCGGTACATCCGGACATCGGGGGTCGGCTTTGAAAGGAACCTTCAACGAAATGCAGGTGGCCGCCATGGCGCAGGCAATCTGTGATTTTCGGTCGGAAAAAGGTCGCAAGGGACCTCTTTTCATGGGATTTGATACCCATGCCCTTTCCATCCCCGCATTTCGGACCGCCCTGGAGGTGCTTGCTGCCAATGGGGTTGAAACGGTTATTCACGAAAAAGATGAGTATACGCCGACCCCGGTGATTTCTTTTCTGATCGTGGCGCATAACCGGGACCCGAAAAACCAGCCGGCAGACGGCGTGGTCATTACCCCTTCCCATAACCCACCCCGTGATGGGGGGTTCAAATACAATCCCCCCCATGGCGGCCCTGCCGATGTGGCGGAAACCCGCTGGATCGAGGATCGTGCGAACCGGCTCATGGGGCAGGATCAAAACCATATCAAGCGGATCCCCTATCAAAAGGCCTGTGCCGTATCCACAACCCACAAGGAGGATTTCATCACCCCTTTTGTCAAAGCGCTCGATGAGGTGGTGGATATGAAGGCCATCCGGGAGGCGGGCGTTCGAATGGGCGTGGATCCCATGGGGGGATCAGGGGTCCATTTCTGGCATGTGATCGCTGAAACCTATGGGTTGGATATGGAAATTGTAAACCCCCGTGTGGATCCGGCTTTCGGGTTTATGCCCCTGGACGGGGATGGTGAAATCCGCATGGACTGCTCGTCTCCCTACGCCATGGCAAACCTTATTGCCTTAGCCGATCGGTTTGATGTGGCCTGGGGAAACGATCCGGATTTCGATCGCCACGGCATCGTGTGTCCCACGGGGCTCATGAACCCCAATCATTACCTCTCCGTGGCCATCTGGTATCTGTTGCAGCACCGGCCGTCATGGCGTTCCGATCTCAAAATCGGCAAGACCCTGGTGAGCAGCACTATGATCGATCGGGTGGTCAAGGATATGGGTCGAATTCTTTACGAAGTGCCGGTGGGGTTCAAGTGGTTTGTGGATGGACTTTTGAACGGTGAATTGGCTTTTGGGGGCGAGGAGAGCGCGGGGGCGTCTTTTTTGAGGATGGATGGCCTTCCGTGGTGCACGGACAAGGACGGTTTTGCGGCGGGCCTTTTATCGGCGGAAATGATTGCAAGAACAGGCAAAACGCCGGCTGAGATCTATAATGACGTCCTGGTCCCGAAACATGGGGCACTGTTCTATAAGAGAGCGGACGGGCCTATTTCCGATCAACAGCGGCAAATTCTGAAAAGTCTTACGCCAGGGTCCGTGGAGGTCTCCGAGTTGGCCGGGCTGACGATTACATCCGTCGCCACAACGGCCGCTGGAAACGGGGCGCCCATTGGCGGGGTGAAGGTGACGCTGGAAGATGGTTCATGGTTTGCCATTCGCCCATCGGGGACTGAGCCCAAGATGAAGGTTTATGTGGAGAGCTTTGGCGGCGAAGACCTTTGGGAAAGAATTTATGGCGAGGTCGACGCTTGTATTTTCTGCCGATTACCGCTGTGAAACCATCACTGGCTATGGCTGACGGTGTCTGAACAGGGAAAACTTTCAGATTGTCGGGAGGCGAAAATGTTGTATCGTACGGTAGAAAAAACGGGTGACCGGTTGTCGGTTCTCGGTTTTGGGTGCATGCGACTTCCCCAAAAACGGGGACAGCCGGGCAGTGGTAAAATTGATGAAGAACGGGCCCGAAAGCAGGTCCGCTATGCCATTGATCAAGGCGTTAATTACATTGATACCGCCATGCCCTACCATGCGGGGGGCAGCGAACCGTTTTTAGGGCGAGCTCTGGGCGATGGATATCGCGAAAAAGTCAAACTGGCCACCAAACTGCCGCCATGGTCTGTGAAATCCCGGTCCGATATGGACCAGCTCCTGAGAGCTCAGATGGATCATCTCAAGACGGACCATATTGATTATTACCTGCTTCATGCCCTTGACGGCGGGAGCTGGGAAAAGATGAAAAATCTGGGTGTGCTGGAATTTCTGGAGCAGGCCAAGGCAGGCGGACTGATTGACAATGCGGGTTTTTCATTTCACGGCGATATTGAGGCGTTCAAAGAGATTGTGGATGCCTATGACTGGGTCTTCTGCCAGATCCAGTACAACTACCTGGATGAACAGAACCAGGCCGGCACTGAGGGACTTCGGTATGCATCGGAAAAAGGGCTTGCCGTGGTTATCATGGAACCGCTTCGCGGCGGCAATCTGGCACGTCCTGCGCCCCCGAAAATCCAGGCCCTGTGGGACGAGGCTGAGACCCGGCGAACCCCGGTTGAATGGGCCCTGCGATGGATTTGGAACCACCCGGAGGTGACGGTGGTGCTCTCGGGCATGAACGAAGAGGCTCATATTGAAGAAAATCTACATGTTGCAGACCAGGCTTATGCGGATTCGCTGACGAAAGAGGAGTTGCGGCTTGTCGAAAGGGTTGAAGAAACCTATCGGGCGTTGACCAAAGCCGGTTGCACCGGTTGCCGTTACTGCATGCCGTGCCCTTCGGGTGTGGATATCCCGTTGTGTTTTGAACTCTTCAACCGAAAACACCTGTTTAACGACAAAAAAGGGGCTGAACTTTTTTATCTCAGCCGGGTGGCCGGGGCCATGGGGGGTGAACCGTCAATGGCTTCCCAGTGCGAGCATTGCGGGAAATGTGAAAAGGCGTGCCCCCAGCATCTGCCGATCCAGGCGCTCCTCGAAGAGGTGGCCGGGGATTTTGAAGGGCCTCTGCTGAAGCCTATGGTCTGGGCAGCTCAAAAATTTTTCGGTTTTCAAAGATGGTCCAATGTACGAAGGGCCCGGAAACTGGAAAAACGAAAACAGGCGAGAGAATAACTTGCCTTACATTACCTGCAGACAGAAAAAAACCCGGCACAAGGTTCACGTCTCCGTGTGTGAAAGCTGTAAGGGCATGACCTGTCCCGACTACTACAATTATTTGCAGCTTTCCCTGTTTCCCCGCTTGATTCCGGATGAAAAGGTCCGACGAAAATTTCAACCGGAACGAAAGTCGCGTGACCATCGGCCGGCTTCAAAACCACCCGAACAAATGTCATGGCTGAAGAAAGCCGACTATCCGGCCCTGCCAAAATGAAAGCGTCTGGCTGAACGGGCCAGCCAAATCCCCGCCATCATGACGGCTGCTTTAAAAAGATGGGGAGTCCCGCCACGGTCATGACCACTTTATCGGCTACCGCCGCCAGCTTCTGGTTCAAATATCCTGCCATGTCCCGGTATTGCCTGCCCAGGGGGTGCTCCGGAACAATGCCGGTCCCCACTTCGTTGCTGACAATAATAATCGATTGATCAGTCCGGGCCAGGGCTTCAAGGAGGGCATTCTGGTATACCGGGACCTTTTCTTCTCCCTTTTTCAACAGAACATTGCTCAACCAGATGGTCATGCAGTCGATGAGGACGGCTTCGACGTTACAACCGCTTGATTCAAGGATGTCGGCAATTTCAAGTGGTTCTTCCCTTAACTGCCATTTGGGTCCCCGGGCTTCTTTGTGCAGTCGCACCCGGTTCGCCATTTCCTCATCCATGACTTGAGCAGTTGCCAAAAAAATATAGGAATCATATGAATTTTCAACATATTCAAGTGCCCAGGAGCTTTTGCCGCTTCGGGCACCGCCCAGTACCAGTGCGATCTCTTTATTTTTGGGATGGGTCATCAAAGTGTCAGTTCACTGCCTTCTCTGGCCGCCTCGATTTTGATATGCGCGCTGTCTTTAACGGCAAGCTCTCGGCACTTCTTTTCGATCAGGGCTTCAGCCTGGTCCGTTCTGGAGGGTTCGTGGTGAAACAGTATCAGATGTTTTACCCCGGCTTTCAGGGCCAGTTCCAGAGCTGTGCTGTAATCCGAATGCCCCCAGCCGCGGTGGGCTTCGATTTCTTCCGGGAGAAACTGAGCGTCGTGCACCAGAATATCCGCGTCCCGGCAGAAGGGAACAAAATCTTCAATACGCTTTCCCCGCCAGATCTTCCGGGTCAGCTCATTGTCCGTGATAAATACGAAAGATTTGCCATCCTCCTCAAAACGGAATCCAAACCCCCCCTGGGGGTGTTGAAGGGAAACTGTGGTGATGGTCGTATTCTGAATTTTTAAGGGTCCGTAGCGGAGCTGGTCAAGGTAATGGATATCGGCCCTTAAATCTTCAAACCGAATGGGGAAAAAACCATCCCCAATCCCGGAATCAAAAATGGCGCGCAATCCTTTGATGCATCTGGGTGCGCCGTCTACGGCGATTCGTGTGGTGGGCTTGAAAACCGGGTCAAAGAAGGGAAACCCATGGACGTGGTCCCAGTGCACATGGGTCATTAACAGGTGAATGTCCACCGTTTCTCTAGTGGCCATCAGGTGATCCCCGAGGGGCCGTATGCCGGATCCCGAATCAATAACGACCGTTTCTTTGCAATTCAGCAGAATCTCAACGCAGCACGTGTTTCCTCCGTAAACAATGGTGTCTCTCCCCGGTGCCGCGATGGAACCTCTTGTTCCCCAGAATTTGACCTTCATGAAATGTTCCCTGATTGTGATGTGTTAAAAAAAATCTCTGATTTCTTCCGAGAGTCACGGTATCTTTTTGTGATAATGGTGTCAATTCAAAAAAAACAGCATGCCGGCGGTTCAGTATCAGCCTTTATGCGCTTTCATCACCCTGGTAAATGGCGGCAAATACCTTGGCATCAGTGATGACCTGGGAAATCAGGCAGTACTCATTGGGTTGGTGGGCCGTATCCGGACAGGTGGACCACACCGCCGCGGGAAGGCCGGCTTCCCGGAAAAAAGCCGCCACCGTGCCGCCGCCGATGCCCATGGGCTTTGCCTCGCGTCCCGTGACGTTCATTACAGCCTTTTTCAGTGCCGCCACCACGGGCGCAGTGGCCGGGGTCGGGGAAGGCGCGTCATGCCGATGTTCGGTTTCCAGTTCCATATTGAGTGCCAGTTCAGCCGCCACCCTTGAAGCAATTTGTCGTGCGGTTTCAATGACCTCATCCACAGGGTGTTCGGGCAGGATTCGGCAGTCCATATAAAATGTTTCTTTTCCCGGAATGGTATTGACATTGGAAACATTGGCAAGAAATTTAGTGGGTTCAAAAGTGGAAACAGGCGGGCTGAAAAGGGGATTTGAAGTCGAAAATTTTTCTTTGAGCTCTCCCAGGGCCACGATCAGCCTGGCCGCTCCCACCAGAGAGTTTTTCCCCTTATGGGGGGTGCTCGCATGGCATTGTCGGCCGTTTACGGTAAACTTGAGCCAGAGCATGGATTTTTCGGCGATTTCAATCATGGTGCCGTCCTCGTTTCCCGCGTCGGGGACAATGATCAGATCTTTTGGACTGAAGATATCACCATGATGTTTTAACAGGTAACTGAGCCCGTACCGGCTCCCCGTCTCTTCATCCGCCACGACGATCAGTCCGACGGACCGTTTCAATACCTCCCCGGAATCCAGTATGGCTTTGAGCGCGAGACAGGCGCTCACGAAACCATGCTGGTTATCTTCGACGCCCCTGCCGATGATGCGGTCGCCATCCACCTCGATCTGGTAAGGGTCGGAATCCCACAGGGACAGATTTCCCGGCGGCACAACGTCTGCGTGGGCCAGGACCCACACCACTGAATCCTTTTGAATGCCTTCCCACCTGGCGATCAGGTTGGGGCGATAACCGTCCCGGGCTTTTTCGTCGGGCGCGTGGATTTCTTGAATCATATCCGGGTTCATGTTGCGCAACAGTTGATGGATAAAATCCACCTTTTCATGTTCGCCGGATCCGCCGTTTGATGGACCCAGGGCCACCCGTGCCGTCAGATCCCGTTGTAGTTGAATGACCTCATCTCGGTAACCATCAATCATTTCAAATATATCTTTCGTTTTGTTCATGGGCTTGTTTCCTTAATTTTGTGTTTTCAAACCGGAGAGTTCCGCAATGGCCTCCATGAGCCGGTCAAGGGTTTCATCCCTTGATGTTTGTTTTCCGTGATAAACAGGTTTGCCGAAAGAAACCGTTACGCGGGTTCTGAGTCCTTCCTTTCGATAGCGAAACCCTACGGGGATGAGGGGCAATGACAATCGTGAAATGATGAGTTTCAGGATACCACCCTTTCCGGGGCCCATCCGGTTGGGATAGTAGGTGCCTTCAGGGAAAACCACCACGCCCTCTCCTTTTTTAAGAAAGTGAATCATGGCTCTGATGGCATCTCTGCTCTTGAGCGGGTTTTGTCGATTAAGCGGAATGCCTCCCTGGAATTTAAGGAGCCGGCTGATGATGGGATTTTCAAAGAGCTCGTGTTTGGCCACGTAATAGAGGGGCCGCGGGGTGGCAACGGAAATGAGGGGAATATCCTGCCAGCATTGGTGTTTGGACAGCATCAGGAAGGCTTTTCCACTTGGCAGGTATTCGCTGCCGCGGGTTTCAAGCAGGTAAAAAGGAGAAAAGGTGATGCGGATAAGGGCTTTTGTTGCATCGCATACCCATTTTTTCCTTTCAAGCGCTAAGGCCCCGGGGATGTATTTTTTGATTTGACGGCCCATCACCCTTTTTTCTTGGTTTTGGTTTGGACAAAAGGACTTTCAGTTTCCCCTGTTCTTTCTTCTTCCCGGCGAACAACCCGGTTTATTCTCCTGTAGATCAACAACCCCCGGATGAGAATGACGGCGGCGATGGGGAGAAGCGTCCATCCCAGCGCTATCACAACGTTGTGATTCCAGAATTTGATAAAGACCAGTGCCGCCGCAACCAGAGACAGAACGGTGCGAATGTAGGCCAGCAGGGTCCTGCGATTGGCCAGTTCCGTACGGTATCCTGCCAGGTGGTCGCGAATAAACAGCGCGGATTCTGGTGAGTGATGGGTTTTATCGGCTGCCAATGGTATTGCTCCTCAAATAGGAGATTTTGGAATGATTCAGAAAGTGCTAAAATAATTTTTCAATTCTGCGGAGAAAAATATGAAAAATGAGATGGTCTGTCAAGGGGATATGAACCTTGACAGATTGCGCGCACTTCTTTTAGAGTGCCGACTAGGTGTTCATATCAATGTTGACCGGATCAGAAAGGAAACAGCATGACCCGAAGCGCGTATCTGCGCCGGCAGAAAGAGATGGGAAGACGCCTTTTCGGTGTTTTTCCGGCCCAGTACCCCAGGGAGATTTTCTGGGCCATGAATGCCATTCCCGTGGAGATCTGGGATCCGCCGTTGGAAACGGTGAACGCCAATGCGCATCTTCAGCCGTATATCTGCTCTGTGGTCAGGTCCGGCCTGGAGCTGATCCTTCAGGGAAAGGCCCGTATGCTGGATGGATTTCTTTTCCCCCACACCTGTGATTCCATTCAGAACCTGGCGTCCATCGTCAATGACTATCTGGGGCTCGAAATTCCCTGTTGCTTTTTTTATCACCCGAAAGCGCCTTTTGGAAAAGGTTCCCGCGATTATTATCTCAGTCAGCTCAAATCTCTTACCGGTGAGCTGGAAAAACTTTTTGAACCTGTAGACCCGCATGAGCTGAAGCGGCGGGTGGGCCAGGGGATGGACATGCAGAAACGACTTGCGGATGCCTATGAATTGAGACGTATGGGTGCGCTTGCCGTTTCCAATACGTCTTTTTACCGCAATGTCCGGCTGGCGGAATACCTGCACCCGGATGATTTCGTTTCGGGTTTTGAGACCTTTCTGGCGGTTTCAAAAGGTGAGAATTCAAAGGGTCCCGCAATCATCCTGAGCGGCATTCTTCCCCACCCGGAAATCCTGCACCTTCTGGATCAGCAGGGCGTTCGGGTGGTAGACGACGATCTCTTGAACTGCAACAGGCGAATGCCGTTGACCCTTGGAAGGGCTCAAGACCCCTATGAAATTCTGGTTGAAAACTATTTCGCCATGCCGCCCTGTCCCACCCGGGGGTCACCCATTCAGGATCGGATTGACTTCATGATGGATAAAGTTCGTAAATCCGATGCTCAGGGGATCATCTTCTGCGGCATCAAATTTTGTGAACCGGAATGGTTTGATGTGCCCCAGATGGTGGCGGCGGCAAAAGATGCGGGTATGAAAATCCTGCTTCTGGATCTGGAAGTAAACCAGCCCCTGAGCGGCCAACTGGCAACGCGGGTGGAAGCGTTTGTTGAGATGCTAACGTGAGGAATTGAATCCATGCCTTTGGCAAAACGTCTATCTTACCATGTCATGAAGGACCTGGGGGCCCCCCTGGTGATGGGGCTTGCGGCAAAATCAAAAAAGAAACGCCCTGCATCTACCCGTTCTCCCTTTGGCCCCAGGCTTAAATGCGCCGTTCGCCTGAAGGAAATCATGACCCGTCATTATTTCCTCGCCCGGTACGCAAAGGGGGCCAAACCTGTGGCCTGGGTCACCAGCGGCGCGCCCGTGGAACTGCTTCGGGCCTTTGATTTTTACACCATATATCCCGAAAATCATGGGGCATTGTGCGGTGCACAGCGCCTGGGGCCCGAGTATTGCGGTATTGCTGAAGACCATGGATATCATCAGGACCTTTGTTCCTATGCCCGCATCGACCTGGGGCACGCGCTTTCCGGAAAAACCCCCGTGGGAAAACTGCCCCAGCCGGATCTCCTGTTTGCCTCCAACAACATTTGTCAAACCGTTTTATACTGGTACCGGGTGCTGGCCCATCGCTTGAAAGTTCCCCTGCTGCTTTTTGATACCCCATATAATTTTAAAGACATTCGGCGTGAAGATATTCATTACATGGTGGATCAGTTGAAGGAAATGATTCCCGTTCTGGAAGAAGTGAGCGGAAACGACTTTAATGAAGAAACCTTCAGCCGGGTGATCCATTCGGCAAAAGATGCGTCGCTGGCCTGGGGGCAGATTCTGGAGACCATGCAGCATAAGCCCGCGCCCATGACCATTTTTGACGCCTTTGTTCATCTGGCGCCCATCGTTTCCCTCAGGGGCCTTCCCGTGGCTCTGGAGTACTATCAGACCCTCCTGGCGGAGCTGAGGGACCGGATTGATCAGGGTATCGGCGCCATTCGGGATGAACGGAAAAGGCTCATGTGGGACAATATCGCCATCTGGTACAAGGTGCGTGATTTTTCCAATCTTTTTGCTGAAAGGGGCATGAATTTTGTGACTGCCACCTACACCAATGCCTGGGCTGAAACCTCATCCCATATGGATGTGGAGAAGCCCTTTGAGTCCATGGCCCGAACCTATGCCCAGGTGATTCTGAACAACAGCCTTAACCACCGGTTGGAATTGATGGAACGTCTGATCAAGGATTACCAGGTGGATGGTCTGGTCATCCATTCGGCCAGAAGCTGCAAACCCTATTCCGTGGGCCAGTACGACCTCAGACGCATTCTCATGGACCGTCTGGAAATCCCTTCGGTGATTATTGAGGCGGATATCACCGATTTCCGCGCCTTTTCTGAGGAGCAGACCCGCACACGGCTGGAAGCCTTTTTTGAGACATTGGAGGCTTCTTTTTAGGTTCAGGTTAGATCCAGGAGGATTTGAATTGCATAGTGGAGATCAAAACGAAAAAAAAGAGGTCGTGGTAAACGCGCTTCGACCTTTTGGAACATCTATTTTTACCGAGATGAGCGTTCTGGCCAATGCCCATGGCGCCGTTAATCTCTCTCAGGGATTCCCCGATTTTGACGGGCCTGAGGCCATACGTCACAAGGCGGCTGAAGCGATCAAACGGGGGCCGAACCAATATGTTCTGTCATATGGCATTCCCGCACTTCGGGAAGCTGTGGCGCGAAAAATGGAGCGTTTCTATGATTTGAAGGTGGACCCGGATACGGAAGTTACGGTCACCAGCGGTGCTACGGAAGGGTTGTGTGCAACGCTCTTGGGCATCCTGGAACAAGGGGATGAAGTGATCCTTCTGGAACCCAGTTATGAGACCTATGCGCCGGTGTCGGCCATGGCCGGGGCGAAAATCCGCTATGTGTCGCTGGAAGGTTCGGAGTTTGCGTTGCCCAGGGAAAAACTGGCCGAGGCTTTCAACCCCAGGACCAAAGCCATTGTGATCAACAACCCGCAGAATCCCTGCTGCAAGACCTTTACCCGGGAGGAACTTTCACATATCGGGGAACTGTGTAAACAGTATGACGCGTATGCCATCGGAGACGAAGTCTACGAACATCTGGTCTATGACGGCCGGGAACATGCCACGCTTTTGACCATTCCCGAACTCAAGGACCGCTGTTTTGTCATTTCATCTACGGCCAAAACCTTTTCCATGACCGGCTGGAAGATCGGCTATGTGATCGCGGCGCCCGATTTGTCACGAGCCGTCCGCATGAGTCATCAGTTCATTACCTTCTGCGGGCAGGGCCCCTTACAGGAGGCCATGGCCTTTGCCATTGATTTTCCGGACAGTTACTACCAGGAGCTTCTGGTCGACTATACAAAGAAACGAAATCGTCTGTCCGATGCGCTGGCGGGTCTGGGACTCCAGGTTTTCCCAACCGCCGGCACTTACTATCTGCTGGTGGACATTCGAAGTCTGGGATTTGACGATGATGTATTGTTCTGCCGCATGCTGACTGAAAAGGCAGGTGTAGCGGCCATCCCCTGTTCCTGCTTCTGGAACAACAGGAGCCGGGGAAAAGAATTGGCCAGGTTCTGTTTCTGTAAGAAAGATGAAACCCTCGATGAAGCGATCAAGCGACTTACGGCTTTTTTGGGGAGAGCTTAAACATGCTAACCTTTTACCCTTTGAAGGGAACATTATGACAACCAAGGATAAAGACCGAACGCCTGTGGCCCAGATTTTGGAGACCCAGTGTACAAAATGCAAGCTGCTCCTGACCCACACGGTGGTTTTACACAACAGTGAGGGCATTGTGGAGCGGGTCCAGTGCCGTACCTGCGGCAGTGAGCACAAGTACCACCCGGAAAAGAAAAAAGCGGCCAAAAAAGCGGCCAAAAAACCCGCGAAAAAGCCCCGGGCTGCAAAGACCAAGAAACCGGATGCCGCAGCAATTTTCGAACAGTTGGCCGCGAAATTTCAGGACAACAAACCAGTCCCCTACACCATGCAGGGGTCGTATAAAACCGATGATGTGATCGATCACAAGACCTTCGGAAAAGGGATTGTGACAGGGATATCTTACCAGAAGATAGAAGTGGCTTTTGCCGATGCGCCCCGCCTTCTGGTGTGTGATCGGTGATTTAAGCTGTTAGCTATTAGCGTTCCACCTGGTTGATTGGCGATAGGTTCTTTTCTAACCGATTATTTTTTCTCTGGCTGCTTTTTTATTTTAGCGGATCGCAGGAGATGCCTTTTCTGGAAACTCAACACGGCCTTTCGCATGCGTATGGAGAGCGGGGTGACTTCCACCAGCTCGTCTTCCCGTATAAAACTGATGGTCTGCTCCAGGGTCATGGGTTTGATGGGAGAAAGGAGCACATTATCGTCTTTTCCGGCAGCACGCATGTTGGTGAGCTTTTTTTCTTTGGTGGCATTGACGTCGATATCCTGACTCCGGTTGTGTTCCCCGATGATCATCCCTTCATAGACCAGTACTCCGGGGGTGATGAAGAGTCGGCCGCGGGGTTCCAGATTAAAGAGGGCGTAAGGTACGGCGTGACCTGAACGGTCCGCCACGATGGAGCCGGTGAAACGGCTTAGGCATTCTCCCCGGAAAGGTTCGTATCCGTCGAAAAGGGAGTTCATGATGCCGGTGCCTCGCGTATCGGTGAGGAACTCATCCCGGTATCCGATCAGCGACCGGGTGGGTACGGAAAATTCGATGTGGACACGTCCCATGCCGTTGTTGACCAGGTTGGTCATTCGACCTTTGCGCAACGAGAGCTTCTCCGTCACGAGGCCCATGAATTGCTCTTCGCAATCCACCATGAGCTTTTCGATGGGTTCGGTTTTGCGGCCGTTTTCATAACGGAAGATCACTTCGGGCCGGCCCACGGAGAATTCGTATCCTTCCCGCCGCATGGTTTCCACCAGGATGGCCAGTTGAAATTCCCCCCGGCCCTTGACCAGTATCCCTTCCTGTTTTCCGTTCTCTTCCACCTCAATGGCCACATTGAGGAGCGTCTCTTTCAAGAGGCGTTCCCTGATTCGGCTCAACTGCACATATTTCCCCTCGGTTCCTCCCAGGGGCGAATCATTGATGACGAATTTCATGCTCACGGTGGGCTTGTCCACGCTGATCCGGGGCAGGGCGCGAGGGGTCTCCCGGTTGCAGATGGTATCGCCGATTTTCACATTTTCAATGCCGGCCAGCACCACGATATCCCCGGCATTGACAGCGCTTGCGTCATTGAGACTTATGCCGTCATAGGTCTGGAGCTTGCTCACCTTGAGGTCAATGGTTTCTCCATTTTCTCCAAGACACACCAAATTGTCCCTGGATTGGGCTGCGCCGTTAAAGATTTTCCCAATGGCCAGGCGGCCCATGTAATCCGAGTAGCCGAGATCGGAGACCAGCATCTGGAACGGAGCATCGGCCGTGTGTGAAGGTCCCGGGATCTCGAGGAGAATGGTATCCAGGAGCACGTGAAGGTTTTCGCCCTTCTCTTCCAGGCTTTTCTGAGCGATACCGTCGCGGCCTATTGCATAAAGCAGGGGAAATTCCAACTGTTCGTCATTGGCTCCCAAGTCGATCAAAAGATCGTATATTTCGTCCAGCACTTCGTAAGGCCTGGCATCCTTCCGGTCGATTTTGTTAATGACCACAAGGATCTTGAGTTGTGCATCCAAGGCTTTTTTCAACACAAAACGGGTCTGGGGCAAAGGGCCTTCCGATGCGTCAACCAGAAGGATGGCACCGTCAGCCATGCTGAGGGCCCGTTCCACTTCTCCGCCGAAATCCGCGTGTCCGGGCGTATCAATAATGTTGATTCGGACGCCCTTCCATTTGACCGAACAGTTTTTGGCCGCGATGGTAATACCACGTTCCTTCTCCAGCTCCATGGTGTCCATAAGCCGTTCTTCCACCTTCTGGTTGGATCGGAAGAGGCCGCTCTGGCGAAACAGGCCGTCTACCAGGGTGGTTTTTCCGTGATCTACATGGGCGATGATGGCAACGTTTCTAAGGTTCTCATTTTTTAATGTTTGAGACATGTTTTTAAGGGCTCCAGTGTAGTAATTTGTAATCGTTCACAAGGTCAGTTGTCAGGGTGCAGAAAAATCGGCTTCGAATTTCATCCTGTCCCTTGTGAACGGTAAGAGACATTTGAACAAGCCGGTATAGTAAGCATTTCTAGTGCATTTACAAGCGTCTAAACCGGCTCACTTGGATTGCTAAACTTCCTTGACCTTAAAGCCAAGGGTGGATATCTTAACAGTTAAGCTGTTTCCGGTTTTTTCTTCTGAAGAAAGGAAAACATTATGTTTCATCAGGTGAATGACTTTCCCTTTAAAAGCATCCTCGGCTTTTCCGGCTTGATCGATCTCTGGCGACAGCTGCTGAATAAGGGTGGTGGAGTGGAAAAATCGATTCTGAAGGCTGTCGAGCAGGAGTTGAAGAATAAACCCGAACTGCTTGAGCCTATTACAGATTTAAAGTTGCTGGAAAAAAACAGAAGCCTGGTTGATATGCTCATGAGCCTCGTCTTTCCGCCCGCTTTCAATGATCAGGATTATTCAGCGGCATTTGTTCCGTTTCAAAATGAGACCATTTATGTCAGTCCCAGTTTCAAACGACTCTGGCCGTCGGAAAACTGCATGGACTTCGGAAACGTGACAAACCTGGATGCCGAGCATTGGGCCATGGGACGGATTTTGACCGCCTGTTCTCTCATTCTTGAAACCTTTTACGATATGAAATTCTCCCTTGATTTCCCGTTGATTGTTACCATGAAGGACCCGGAAACTCACCTGGATCGGTTTTTGAACATCTCTTTTGATCCCCGATTTGTGGAGATCCGGAAGATCGGGAAACTGAAACCCCTATCCCATGCGGATAAGAACTGGATCCTGTCCGCGGGGGACGACCTAGACCGTTGGATGGAAATTCTGCCGCCGGATCGGTTTCTGTTCCAGGGATTTGGCGTCTGTCGCGCCGTTGATGTGACCGACCAGGAAGTGCTTTCATCGCTCAAGCGGGACCTGATTGAAAAGGAGTCCATCTTTTCCTCGGAAGGGTTTGAAAGACTTCATGAGAAGCTTCGAACTTATCTGGGACAGCCGGACCTGATAATGGATCTGGCTGCTTTTCAGGGAGAGGAAATGCTGATTTTAAATCCCGATCACAAAATGGATGATGCCTGTAAAACGGGCTGTATCTTCTCGGATTCTGAACATCGCCTGAAAGAAGATTTCAAGGGGTCGCTTTTTGTGGACGTGGTGGAAAAGGGAAAACAACAGGTCATTCGGGATCTTCGGAACTACGAAGGAAAAACCTCCCTTGAGAATCATATGCTTGAGGAGGGTGTGAGAAGTCTTTTTGTGGCGCCTCTGTACTATCAGGAGCGGCTTCTGGGAACCTTTTCGGTCAAATCCCCGCACCCGGAAGCCTTTAACATGCTGGACACCCTGAAACTTGAGGAAATGACGCCGCTTTTTTCCATGGCCATCAATCGAGGCATGGAGGAACTCAACCATCGGGTTCAGGCCATCATCAAAGAAAAGTGTACGGCCATTCACCCCTCGGTGGAATGGCGTTTTCACAGGGCGGCTCTGAATTACATGGGTCAGGATCGGGAAACGGTGACGGAACTGGAACCCATACTGTTCCCCAATGTGTACCCCCTTTATGGGGTTTCCGACATCAGGGATTCCAGCGATTATCGCAATACGGCCCTTCAGTCGGATCTGGTGGAACAGTTCAAAATGGTTCAGGAGATCATTCTGCTGGCCCAGGAGAAGAAGCCCCTCCCCATTCTGGATGCCCTGAACTACCGAATCCAGAGGAGTATCGAGGAGGTTAAAGATAATCTCAATTCCGGGGATGAGGTGGCCAAGGCAGATTTTATTCGAAAAGAAATTGAGCCGGTGCTGGATCATCTCATGGATGCCGATCCCGGCATGCGGGAACCCGTTGAAACCTATCGAGCTGCCCTGGAGCCTTCGATGGGTGCCCTCTACCGCAAGCGAAAGGATTTTGAGGAGAGCATTTTCAGGATCAATGAAGCCATCAGCGTATATCTGGACGAGGAGGAAGAGACCGCCCAGTCTTTTTTCCCCCATTATTTTGAGAAAATGAAAACCGACGGGGTCGATTATACCATCTACATCGGTGCCTCCATGGTGGAGGACCTGAAGTTTGATATGCTTTACCTCAAAAACCTGCGGTTGTGGCAGTTGATGGTCATGTGCGGTGTGGCATGGCGGACGGAAGATCTGAAGGCGACTTCAAAAATGCCTCTTGAAGCCGCCCATTTAATTCTGGTCCAGGACATCCCCCTTTCCATTCGCTTCCGTCCCGACGAGAGACGTTTCGATGTGGACGGGGCCTATGATATTCGTCATGAAATCATCAAAAAACGCATCGACAAGGCCAGGCTTAAGGGCAGCAGTGAACGTTTAACCCAGCCCGGAAAAATCGCCATTGTCTATTCCCATGGACGGGAAATGCGCGAATACCTGAAATATATTGAGTATCTGCAGGATGAAAGCTACCTGGAAAAGGAAATAGAAAGACTTGAACTGGAGAACCTTCAGGGGGTATACGGCCTGCACGCCCTTCGGGTGACGGTCAATATGGAAGCCGCAAGGGAGCGGCCTTTTGTGGCACCGGAATCCGTCAGACAAGCTGTTAAGGCGCTATAAAACCCGATAAATGAACGCTGATCGAAATACTATCTCCCAAACCCCGCCCTTTATTCCCACGACCCCAAAAGAGGTTTCCGACCTGGGTTGGGATGGATTGGATATGATCCTGGTGACCGGTGATACCTATGTGGATTCTTCTCACATGGGTGTGGCGGTTATGGGCCGGGTGCTGATGGATGCGGGTTACCGGGTCGGCATCATTGCCCAGCCGGATGTGCAGGGCGGTGGGGATATCTCAAGGTTGGGCGCCCCTAAACTGTTCTGGGGGGTGACTGCGGGGGCGATGGATTCCATGGTGGCCAATTACACCGCATCCGGTAAACGGCGCAAGCGAGACGACCTGACGCCCGGCGGTGTGAACACCCGGCGACCCGACCGGGCCGTCATTTCCTACAGCAACCTTATCCGTCGGTATTTCAAGGACCATCCCTATATTGTGATTGGAGGGATTGAAGCCAGTCTGCGGCGTATTTCTCATTACGATGCATGGGATAATGCCGTGAGGCGATCCATTCTCTTTGACGCCAAGGCCGACGTGCTGGTGTATGGGATGGGAGAAGAGAGCGCCCTGGCAATTGCGGACAAACTTTCCCAGGGGAAATCAATTACAGGGATACGCGGTATTTGCTACATCAGCCGGGATGTTCCGGCACCCGATGCTCAATTCCCGTCTCCGGATATGGAACTGCCGGGCCACGAAGACGTTTCTAAGGACAAGAAACAGTTTACCCGCATGTTCCGGGCTTTTTATGAAAATGCCGATCCTGTGACCGGTAAACGGCTTTATCAGAAACAGGATACGCGCTACCTGATCCAGAACCCGCCTGCCTTGCCCCTTTCACCGGAGATGCTTGACCGGGTTTATGAACTGCCCTACTTAAGGGATGTACACCCTTTTTATAAAAAACGGGGAAGGGTGACGGCCTTGGATACCATTCGCTTTTCCCTGACCACCCACCGGGGTTGCTATGGAGAATGTCGGTTCTGTGCCATTACGGTTCACCAGGGGCGGCACGTGTCGTCTCGTAGCGAGGCTTCAATTCTGCGTGAAGCGCGTGGTTTTTTGAAGCACCCGCGTTTCAAAGGCATTATTTCAAATGTGGGTGGGCCAACGGCCAACATGTACGGCATTGAGTGCGAACGGAAAAAAACCCAAGGGGCGTGCAGGGACAAGGGATGCCTTTTCCCCGAGCCCTGCAAACATCTGCCGGTCCATCACGGCCGACAGATGCAACTTCTGCAAGCCCTGTCGCGACTAACCGGTGTGCGAAAGGTTTTTGTGGGGTCGGGTATTCGGTATGATCTGATTCTTTGGGACCGTAAGATGGGCAGGGCCTATCTGGAAGAGATTTTGCGGCATCATGTGTCGGGGCAGCTTAAAATTGCACCTGAACATGTTTCCGGTGCGGTATTGAATCTCATGGGAAAACCAGGGGGCCAAGGCCTTGAGAAATTTGTCGGGCTCTTCGATAGGTTGAAACGAAAAATCGGCGGAAAAGTTTTCCTGACCTACTATCTCATGGCCGCTCACCCCGGATGTACCATGGGCCACATGCAGACCCTTCGAAAGTTCGCCACGAAAACGTTACACCTCCTGCCCGAGCAGGTGCAGATTTTTACGCCCACACCCGCCACATATTCAACCCTTATGTATTATACCAAACGGGATCCTTTTACGGGGCAAAAGATTTTTGTTGAAAAGAATCTGAAAGGAAAAGAGGCCCAGAAGCGGATCATTACCGGTCAGCGTCACCCATAGAAAAGATACTCTGCAGCGGCACTTCATGAACGCTTTTTGCTAAAAAAAAATACGAGAATACGGGGATTTGGAAGGAGAAAAAAATGGTTGATTTCAGTTACCAGGAGATGTTTCCCTTGGGAGAGGATACCACCCGGTATCGTCTCCTAAGTCAAGATCATGTTTCCACAACCTCTTTTGAAGGAAAAGAGATCCTCAAAATTGAACCCCGGGCGCTGACGCTTCTGACGGAAACGGCGTTTCGGGACGTCGCCCATTTACTGCGGCCGGTGCACCTTGAAAAACTGGCCGCCATTTTAGACGACCCGGAAGCCTCCAAGAATGACCGGCTGGTTGCCCTGGAGATGCTCAAGAATGCCGTCATTTCAGCGGAGATGGAATTTCCCATGTGCCAGGATACCGGAACGGCCGTTATTATGGGCAAAAAAGGCCAGCAGGTGTGGGCTGATTTCAATGAAAGCGAGGCCATTTCCAAAGGGGTGTTCAACGCCTATGTCAAAAACAATCTGCGGTATTCTCAGAACGCTCCCTTGAGCATGTTTGAGGAAAAAAACACCGGCTGCAATCTTCCGGCCCAGATCGATTTGTATGCCACATCGGGCGATGCCTATAAATTCCTCTTTGTGGCCAAGGGCGGCGGAAGCGCCAACAAAGTCTACCTCTACCAGGAAACCAAGGCTGTTTTAAATCCGGATACGCTCAAAAAATTCGTGTTGGAAAAAATGAAAACCCTGGGTACGGCAGCCTGCCCGCCCTATCATCTGGCTTTTGCCATCGGCGGGACGTCGGCGGAATTGAACCTGAAAACCGTCAAATTGGCCAGTACCGGTTATCTGGATAACCTGCCGACCACCGGGTCGCCGGGCGGCCGCGCTTTCAGAGACATTGAATTGGAAGACGAGATTCTGAAAATGTCCCGGGAGACCGGCATCGGCGCTCAGTTCGGCGGCAAATATTTCTGTCTGGATGTTCGGGTCATTCGGATGCCACGCCACGGTGCTTCCTGCCCCATCGGGATGGGCGTCAGTTGCAGTGCGGACCGCAATGTCAAAGGGAAAATCAACCGGAATGGGGTTTTCTTGGAGCAGCTTGAAACCGAGCCCGCCAAATATCTGCCCTCCCTTGACAGCGCCTTTGAAGATGCCGTGCGGATTGATCTGAACCAGCCCATGAACGAGATTCGGGCCATCCTGACCCAATACCCCGTCGCCACCCCCCTGTTGCTCACCGGAAAAATTGTGGTGGGCCGAGATATCGCCCATGCCAAGCTCAAGGAGCGCCTGGATGCCGGTGAAGATTTACCGCAGTATATCAAAGACCACATCATTTACTATGCGGGGCCGGCCAAAACACCCGAAGGATATGCGTCCGGCTCTTTCGGCCCCACAACGGCTGCGCGCATGGATCCCTATGTTCCCGTTTTCCAGAAACGGGGCGGATCCATGGTGATGCTGGCCAAAGGGAACCGTTCCCGGCAGGTGACCGATGCGTGCAAGGAATATGGCGGATTCTATCTGGGATCCATCGGCGGTCCCGCGGCGCGTCTGGGAAAAGAGTGCATCACCTATGTGAAAGTGCTTGAATATCCGGAACTGGGTATGGAAGCCATCTATGAGATTACGGTCAAGGATTTCCCCGCTTTTATCCTAGTTGATGACAAGGGTAACGATTTTTTTGAAAACCTCTTGTAAACCTTTTGTGGAAGAGGCGCATTGTTGACTTTTAAGGGGCTCAGGGGAAAGGGGTCAAGTCCTGACCCCGTTCTCAAAACTTCGTTGAGGACCATGGTCTTGAATACGGGTATACCGGCGATCATGGATACCGATCAGGGAAGGAATCTGCTTGCGGAAAGGGGGCATCCATTGGATTATTCGATTTTGTTCCCGTCAGCAACGCCGTGACGGTCCTGTTCAGGCTTTTTTGCGGGTCAATCATTTTGGAAACCACCGTCGCCTTCCGGTTCATCCGTTGATCCGATACGGCCTCGTGGATGGCGTCTGCCAGTTTTGGGGCAGTGAGCCTTGATCTCCATATGGGTTTGGGTCCCAGGCGGGATCTGTAGATTCGGGATCCCCAATAATATTGATCCAGGATATGCGGCACCACTATTTGCGGAACGCCGCTTACGGCACTTGCCGCAACGGTGCCGGCGCCTCCGTGGTGAATGATGGCCGCCATGTGGGGGAAGAGTTTCAAGTGTGGGTGTTTGCTGATGAAAAATACATCGCCGTCAGAGGCTCTCTCCAAAGGCGCCTCCCCGAATTTTGCAATGACAACCCGTCTTCCGGCCGACCGTGCCGCCTCAATAATCAAAGGGATATTGTCGTTTTGATCCTTTTTGGGCATGCTGCCGAACCCGGCGTAGACAGGTGTGGAACCTTCGTTCAAAAAGTTTTCAAGGTCTGCGAGATGCCGGTCTTCCTGATCAAGGTGAAGGTATCCGGTTTGACGGACATGCGGTTTCACATCCGGTGGAACCAAAGAGATGGCTTTATCGGAAGCCACGACAACGCTTCGGCCCAGCATATTGTGCCAGGGGTCCTTAACCGGCTTCAAACCGAGCCGTTTCCTCCCTTTGTTGATCACCGCGCCCAGGGTGAAACGGTCACATAGTCTCGCTATCTGCCAGGTTTTCCGGTTGTAATATCCCGGTAAATCTTGTTGCCTGCAGGCGGGAAAAGGGTGATGGCGGGAGGGAATGATGGAAGGGGTGAATGCCACGTAACGATATCCAATATCCATGGATTCGGCAACACTGGACAGGGCGACTACCAGAGATGCACCCACCACCAGGTCCGCACCGGCAATGATTTCGGGCAGGACGTGGAATTGAGATTTGATGGCGTTACGAAGATAACTAAGGAAGCGAAGTGCCGAATCCGCTGAATGGGCGTTTTTCATGTGGTCTATGAAGGCGGTTATATTATCTCCCAGGGGTACGAAAGGGCACCCCATTTGTTGCACCCATTCCCCCTTCTCAGGAGGAGCCGCCAAAAGGACTTGATGACCGGCCGTCTGTAATGCCAGGGAAAGGGCCAGCATGGGTTGAACATCCCCACGAGAGCCGAATGTCGCCAACACAATATTCAAAGACGCTGCCTCACATCACATTTATATATCTACAATTATGGATTGTTTTATGATTGTTGCCTGGACTTTTAGCGGATGATGACATCGGCTCTTTAAACATCTTTTATGGCACTTTTGGAAGCAAATGACAATGGGTACGCTTCTTTCTTATTTTGCATAGAAAGCCTTGCCTTAAGGGCTGAGGCTTTCTATCGTTGTATAAAAGAAGCTGAAGTTTCACCGTTTTTGAAGTCTTTCGGATTTTGTCGCGCAATTCCACCCGATTGTTTTCCACGAAGCAGAAAAAATTGGCACGGAATTTGAAAAATGTTTCAATTTTTATGCCAATTATTTCAGGTATTTATATTAATTAATTGCTTGCATACCATTCCTTTTCGTGATAGGATATCGGCATAACTATTTGATATCTTAACGCAAAGGAGAAATTCAAAATGTTTATTTTAAAAAATGCTCTTACGCCTCTTCAAGAAGCGTTTTCGTCTTCCAATCTCGGCAGGGAGCGGGGATATTGGTTCTCTTATACCATTTTGGCATTCATCATCCCTTTTACCTCTTCCATATCTTCAAACATTTTTCGCTGCATCAATACCCTTTTCGGCCTCAATGTCAATAAACGTCGATTTTACACTTTTATGGCATCCAACAAAATCCCATGGAATAAACTGTGGCCGACTTTGTGGAACATGATTCCAGATCCGTTATCTGATGGGCGTTTATTGCTTGTATTGGATGATTTCATCAACCCCAAAACTGGTAAAAACATCTTCGGTTGTTCTCACATCTTCGATCATGCCGCTAAGGCCAACCAATCCAAATATCCTTGGGCTCAAAATGTGGTTCTCGTAGGATTGTTGAAGCGTATTAAAGGACGCTGGGCATGCCTGCCCCTTGCCCACCGATTCTATTTGCCTAAAAAGGCTATTTTAGCAAAATTGATGGTCTCGTAAAAAGTTAAAATTGACGAAATCGCCATTAATAATATCAACAGGTTCCATCACTGAAAATGGCCAAAATCGGACTTTTTACGAGTGCATCAAGGGTACTATTATCGGTTTTGATCGTATCGTTTTTAAAGGATTCATTCTTCCACTGATGTCGGCTAAGGGCGCAATGAAGTTTTGTGGATACAACAATATCCTCAATAAAGATTATAAGAAATGGATGATGGAACAAAGCAAGCGCCTGGTTGAAGCTGCGAATCAATATGGCAAAGACAATTGCGGACAAGGCATTATCCCTATTTCCACATGGCGTATTCGAAAAGAAGCGCTGGCTCACAAACGACAAATAGATGAAAAAATTGAAAATGGACTTATCGGTATTTGGTCCTGTCTGGAGTCGGCTTCCTCGTATCGTGCCCGTTATAGTGAAAGGTTCGGATATCCTCAGCTTCGAAATTATCAAACACGTTGTAAGCACCTATATTTTTACTTTGATCATAATGAGTACGGATTTATGAACATTCGTTTGCAAACTTGGTTTCCATATCATATCCAAATATGCCTGAACGGCCGTGAATGGCTCCGGCGTGATCTTGAACGAAAGGATATCGACTTTTTGGCTAAGGGCAATAAATTTCTTCATATATCTGACTACCAAGCAGCACAAACTCTGCTCAGCAAGCAACTGGACGTCCGTTTCGCAAAAATGCTCGACGGATTTGTTCCCATTGTTTTTCCCATGATACAAGACGTCCTGGGACCACACCTTTCTTATTATTGGACGATGTGGCAAAGTGAATGGGCCGCCGATTTAATTTTTCCCTCACCCAAGGATTTGAATCCAATTATGGATTCCCTGCTCCGACACGCTCTTATGACCGGAACAAGCACCCATGTGTTACGCTATCTGGATCGGCCCATCACCTTAGCTGGGAAGCCTTATGTTCGATCAAAGGATGAAGTCTTGACACGTGTGACTGATTTTAACGATGGCGTTCGGGTTCGTCATTGGGTTGATAAGAACAGCGCCAAAGTTTACAACGAGCAAAATGTATTGCGTGTAGAAACGACAATAAATGATCCCAGAAAATTTCAAGTGTTTCGGCATAAAAAAGGTCAGTCTCTCAATGAACCGAAGTCACGTCGTCCGATAAGGAAAGGAGTTATGGACATTCCCTTGCGGGCAAAAATATCTCAGCAGGTCAACGACCGTTTCATGGATGATCTTTCAATGTTGCACGATGAAACACCCGCGAATAAACTTATCAATGAGATAACATGCCGACAGAAAAAATACGGCCGAATATTCCGTGCGCTGGACCCTACCGGTAAGGATCGTGAATTACTCCAATCGCTAGCTGACCCCAAATTCAGAATCGCAGGGTTAACAAATAAGATGCTGCGTGAAAGCCTCTCTGATACAAATTTCGGATCGGGGCGTACACAAAAGCAACTATCTGCGAAAATCAGCCGACACCTTCGATTGCTTCGAGCTCATGGAATTATCCGGAAACTTCCAAAACAAAACAGATATCAGATGACACTCAAAGGGATAAAGTTAGCGAACATATTGAATGCCTTTTTGGCTGCGTCAACCGAACAACTTCTTGAAATGGCAGCATAATTTTCTTGTTTTTTATGACAGAAAACCAGGTGATAAGGTACTAATGAAAGCCATCGTACAGACTAAATACGGACCCCCTAAAGCGGTATAGCTGCAACCAAAATGCCTCACACGACGCAAAAGCGCTAAGGTTTTCTTTTTTTTGTGGTAAAAAACCAAGATCAGGAGGAGATATTTTGGGTATTTCGATACAGTTTGGCCTTTACATGTTGCTCCTGTTGGGTATTGGCTACTACTCAATGAGGAAAACCCATAATAATCAGGACTTTATTATTGGCAGCCGCTCTCTGGGCCCCATAACATCGGCCATCAGCGCAGGCGCATCCGATATGAGCAGTTGGTTGCTTTTGGGTTTGCCGGGAGCGGTTTTCGCCGCCGGTCTGGTTGAAGGTTTCTGGATTTCTCTGGGACTGACCTTGGGCGCCTATATCAACTGGTATGTGGTCGCGCCGAGACTCAGGGTGTATAGTGAAAGGCTGAATGCCGTGACACTGCCCACTTTTTTATCCAATCGATTCGATGACGCTTCTGGAATACTCAGGATTGTATCAACACTGGTGATTCTTTTCTTTTTCACCCTGTATGTCGCTTCCGGTCTCAAAGGTGGAACATTGCTCTTTGCGCACAGCTTTGGGGCCAGTGAACAAACTGCATTGTTGGTAACAGCCTTGGTGGTGGTCTCTTATACATTTCTGGGTGGTTACAAGGCCGTTTGCTGGACGGATTTGATTCAGGGGCTTCTCATGTTATGCGCATTGGTCTTCTGTGCGCTTCTGGGATACATCGCCATATCAGGCTCAGGTGCCGACATTGCGGCAACCAACCCGAAGGCATTTGTTTTCAGAACAACATGGCTCACCGGGGCCTCACTTATGGCCTGGGGCTTTGGCTATTTTGGCCAACCCCATATACTGGCCAGATTCATCGGTATCAGAGATGTCAAAAATGTTCCTGAAGCCAGGCGTGTCGGCATTACCTGGATGATTCTCTGCCTTGTATTGTCAACGGCCATCGGACTGATCGGAATCGGATACAATGAAATAGCGCCCCTGGAGGGTGTTACGGGTCCGGACGGCAACAAGGAAAGAATCTTCCTGGCCCTGACCACCGCTTTGTTCCATCCGGTGTTTTCGGGTTTCATTCTGGCAGCGGTATTGGCGGCGGTCATGTCGACCGCCGACTCACAACTTTTGGTTTTAACCTCATCTCTCACGGAAGATCTTCCCTTTTTCAGCAAATTCCATGACAAACAAAAGGCATGGATCAGTAGATTCGGTGTGGTGGGATTTGCATTGGTGGCCTACATCATCACGGCTTCCAGCGGCGGGACGATTCTGGCCATGGTCGGCTACGCATGGGGTGGATTCGGTGCTGCTTTCGGCCCCCTGGTAATTCTTTCCTTATGCTGGAGAGGCACCACTAAACATGGTGCGCTTGCGGGCATGATTGTGGGTGCTGTCACAATCTTCGTCGTGAAGAATTATATCAAGATCCAAGGCGAGTACTTCTACGAGCTATTGCCCGGTTTCATATTGGCTTTCGCAGCCATCGTCATTGTCAGCCTGTTATCCCCTAAACCCAGTGAAAAAACATTGCAGCAATTTGATGAATCGCAACCGTATTAGGGGATTATACAATTGTTCCCTCCAAAGATTTTAGAAGAGGAAGATGTTGTAGTCGCCTACTTTATGGACAGTCAACTCCTGACGGAGAGACGTCTGCTATTTGTTGGCGTTATTGATCGAACAGATATCGGTGCTATCCTACTGACCCGAGTGTTCTTGACTTTTGGGTTTTATCATCAGAAGATCAAGCGCAACGATCCAAAAAATGTTGAAAAATAATAAGGGTAACATTACTGTGGCTCATAAAAGGGCAAAGGAGAAAGATAATGAAAGCGCGTTCTTACATCAATGCGTTTGACCCGGATGGGAAAAGTGAAAAGTTCTGCAAAAACTGTGGGCTCTGTCTTCAGGAATGCCCGGTCATGCAGATGGACAAGGAAGAAGCCCGAGACGAGCATGCGCGACTGAGAAACGGGGAGCAAACTGAGCGTGTGCTAAAGGAGTGCACGTTTTGCTATGACTGCAATCAATACTGCCCCCACGGCCTGAACCCGCTTGCACTGATCATGGAGCGGATTGCAGACAATATCCGAGCATCGGGCAAGGGCGTGCCCGAATACCTGCGGTTCCTGTTTACCGGACATGGGGAGACTTCGGTTTTTGAGGAGGTATACCAGACTCTGCCCGAATCCGAGTCAGCGGTGCTGGACAAGTGGGCCGTGCCGCCACCCAAAAGCAAGGAAGTTCTTTTTGTCGGGTGCATCGGAAGGGAGATCCCTTACGGAATCGAGCATTCTTCCGCGCTGGCATCGCTTCCCAAGTATGCCCCACGGGATGCGTGCTGCGGGGAGCTGCCCTTTCGCATGGGCGATTTTGAGGCGTTTGCCAAGACAGTTGAACACACCTCTTCACTGTTTGAAAACCTTCAGATCGATCGGCTGATATGCTACTGTGGGTCGTGTTCACACACGTTCAAAAACCTCTGGCGGGAGTACTTGGGGGCAAAACCGGATTTTGAAGTGATCTCTGTATGGGAATGGCTTTGGGACAAGGTGAGAAAAGGCCGGCTTACGATTCAGCGGCCCATTGAAAAGACGGTAGTGTTAACGGATTCCTGCTATTCCAGCGAGTTAGGCGAACGGTTTCATGAAGCGGTGCGGGGCCTGCACAGGGCCGTGGGCATGGAGGTGGTCGAGCTTGCAAACAACCGGGACCAAAACCTGTGTTGCGGCATGCCGAGCATTGTCCGTAACGATTTTGACGTGACCCAGCCGGCCAAGGTGGCAGCAAAGAAGATTGAGCAAGTGGCACAATCCGGGACCTCGGACCTTTACTGCTACTGCCCTGGGTGTTTTATGCAACTGGGCGGGGGTGCGAAAAACATCGGCGTGAAAACCCACTATTCCTTAGAAGAGATCCTGTGGGCCCTAGGCGATGAATATCCGGTTGCTCTGCGGGAACGATCCAAGGTACAGGGCAAGATGTTCATAAAAAAGCTGATGGCGGTTATGGCGGGTGAAAGTCAGAATCACTGATACTTAAAAGATGCAACCAGCTGTTAGCCGTTAGCTATTAGGAATACAATTTCAACCATTTACGGTGAAATAGGTCAGCATCAAAAAGTGATGCCTCGAATATGGGCAGAGGCCATGCAAATACTTGAGACCTTTAAGCTAACGGCTAATAGCTAAAAGCTAATTGCAGTTTTTAGGTGATACTATTTTTTTCGATTACAGATTCAGGAACGACGACCCCTTGAAATGGGTCTTCGCCGCCGGTCCAATCGTTTTCGTGACCGCCGCTTCCCTCACCTTGCTGGGTCTTTGCATTTTCTACCTTACTTTCGCCCGACGCTGATTCACGAGTGGTTAACAAACGGAATTTCCAGCGTACATTGGATCTTGGCGAATCTGTGTTTACTGCTATATATTCAAAACAGGAAAAATGTGTGATATCATCAATTCAGTCGGTGCACCGAGGGTTGAGAATGTCACGGTTTTCGCGATTTTTTGAATGGGCGGAAACCGGTTAATATCCTAAGATACATTAGGTGCGTGAGGGTTGATATATGAGCCACATATCAAAGAGGAAGACCGCAATTTTCGGGTTGGAAGAAGGTATTCTGTTCATTGGTATGGAAAAGATCGTTGCCACAAAAGAAGTCGGAACCGGCGAACCAAACGCTCCACCAGACCCCTGATACTTTGGCGGTTCCAGCGGAGTGAGTCAGAGGGGCTGGTGAGCTTAACGATGGACGTCTTGATCCGGTCAAATACCGATCTTTTTTTCGATCTTCTTAAGGGCTGCGTCAAGGGCTTCCGTATCCAGGGGCTTATTGAAGAATTCAGCCACTTCAAGGTCGAAGGCCTTTTTTTTCAGTTCTTTGTCCCCATGTCCGGTGACGACCATAACTTCTGTTTCGGGGCGTATGTCTTTGATTATTTTCAGTATGGAAAAAACATCTCTGCCCGGCATCTTGATGTCGGTCAAAACAATGGGGGGGAGTTCCTTTTCAAAAACTTCAAGCCCCGATTCGGCATTTTCAGCGGTTAATACGTCGTAACCGCAGGCCCCCAAAAAAAGTTTCATCATTTGAAGGGTCGTTGTTTCGTCGTCGATGATCAGAATCTTTTTCATTTTTGGTATTTCTCCCCAGAAAAAGTGAATTCAAGAGGTTTTGAAAACGTTGAAACCGGCTTTAATCAACCGGTTTTCATGCCGGATGGAAAGCGGAGGTGAAACCGGGTTCCCCCGCCCGGCTGGGTCTCCACATTAATGGTCCCCTCAAAATCTCTGATGATGCCGTAGGTTATGGAGAGCCCTAGGCCCATGCCTTTCCCCACTTCCTTGGTGGTATAAAACGGTTCGAATATCTTGGGTACGTTCTTTTCCGGTATTCCGGTGCCCGTATCCGATATGGTTATGTTCAAATGTGTCCGTTGTTCAGACCAGGTCGATATGCCGATGATATTTTCCCCGGAGTCTTTTGGAAAATGGTCCCGATTCTCGATGGCATCTCGGGCATTGGTCACCAGATTAAAGATGACCTGTTCCAGGCGGTTCTTATTCGCCAGAATGGGTGGGGCGGTTTCGTCCAGGTCATAGACCACCTCGATGTTCTGAAGGCTCAGCTGTTGGCCGATGATTTTCATGACATCCCTGATGGTTGCGTTGACGTCGACCTTCTCTTTTCTGAAATCAGGTTTCCTTCCGAATTCCCTGAGACTCTGTATGATTTCCGAAGCCCTGTTCACTTGTATGGATACGGCGCTGACGACCTGTTGCAATTCATTGGAGGGTATCGGTTGATTTTGCTCGATCTGTTTTTTCAAGAAGTCACTGCCGATCTTTATGGCATTGAGCGGCTGGTTGAGTTCGTGAGCAATCCCGGCCGACATCTCTCCGAGAGTCGTCATTTTACTCGCTTGAAAGAGCAGTGAATCCTTTTCGATAATCTCAGTGATATCCGAAGCGGCCAGAATAATGGCGGGCCGTCCCTGATAAGTTGTGGGGCAGGCCTTGACTTCCACATAAAAGGGCTCTCCGCCCTGCCGGAAGTGCTTGATCCGCTGGCTGAAGACACCCTTGTCGGACCAGTCCCTGCTTTCCATGAGTGAGAGAGACTCGTCTTCATATTCAAAGGTGCCCAGTTCTTCAAAGTTCCGCCCGATCAGTTCATCTTTGTAATAGCCATAGGTCTCTTCAGCACTGGGGCTGGCGTCCAGGATCGTCATGGTTTCGCGATCAAGGACGAAGATGGGGTTCGGGCCGCTGATGAAGAGAGAACGGTATTTCTGTTCCGACTCATGAAGGGCATATTCGGCCCGTTTTCGCTCCGTGACATCCAGGAAAGATCCGGTGACAAAGTCGATGTCTCCATCCTCGTCACACACAATTTTGCTGCATGCTTCAATCCATATGATTTCTCCGTCTTTTTTTCGAATACGATATTCCCGAATATAGGATTTGTTTGATTTCAGGGCCTCAATGAATTTCTTTCGAGCCTGGGGGCGATCCTTTTCCACGATGAGATCAAACCAATTAATCCGCCGTGAATTAAAAAGTTCTTTCCTGTAGCCGGTCATGGCCTCAATTTTATCATCGTAAAGATCCAGCGACCCATCGGCATATCCGCGAAAGACGATATTGGGAATATTATCGATGAGAAATCTGTAGTTCGCTTCGCTTTCCGCCAGCGCCTTTTCGGATCGTTTCTTTTCGGTCACATCCATGGCGATACACAGAAAACCGTAGAGGACCCCTTCAGGGTCCCGGAGTGCGCTGATGGAAAGGACAGCGGGAAAGTGGGTCCCATCTCTTCTAAGGTATGTCCATTCCTGTTGTTCCTTTCTTCCCTGCCTGGCGTATTCTAAAAAGACTTCATATCCTTTTGCGTCACGACCTGAATCCACCTTGATGGATTCAAGATGGCGCGTCAGTTCGGATTTCAGGAAAAATATTTCAGGCGTGACTTTTCCGATGACTTCCTCGGCCCGGTATTGCAGGAGGTTTTCAGCACCGGTATTGAAAACCGAAATGGTTCCGTTCAGGTCGGCGGCAATGATGGCGATCCGGGTGGCTGAGTCAAGGACCGCTTTTCGCTGTGCGTTGGCATCCTGTAGCTTCTGCAGAACCCGCTCCGTTTCCTCGAACTGCTTAACCACCAGGCTTGCCGTGATCTCGGCCGCCTCTCTGGCCACACGAATCTCTTTTCGAAGGATGGCATTTTCTTTCAAAAGTGCCTGAATCAGGGCAGGGGAATCATTTCCGGATGGCTTTGGCAGGTGACGGGTTTGCATATTTTATTCTTTTTCCATTAGCAGAAAATTTTTGCGGTCGGCCCTTTGCCATGTCCCACTACGGCATGGACACAACATACCATACAGGGGTCGAAAGAACGGATCGTATGTTCGATCTCAACCGGATGCTCCGGGTTTTTTATCAAGGTTCCCACGAGCGCTTCCTCCCAGGGGCCTCTGATGCCTTTTCCGTCCCGGGGTGACGCATTCCAGGTTGTTGGCGTAATGACCTGGTATTGTGCAATTTTTCCATCTTGAAGCGTTACCCAGTGACCGAGAGCGCCTCGGTGGGCCTGGACCAGACCGAAGCCACGACCGCTTTCCTGTTGCTTGTTTTTCCGGTAGAAGATTTCATTTCCCACACCGGTTTCCTTGAGAAAACAGTCCATGGCGGGCAATAGAAAAGTGGGTCTGATCAGACGGGCCAACTGACGCAGGAGCACGTTGGGGCCGTCTTTTTTCAAAAGCGCTTTGATAAGCGGATCCGAGGCCATCACAAGCTCCGCCAGCGGGCCGGTCTCGGCGGGATGTCCATCATATCTCGGGGCTTTTCCCCAGGAGTAGGCGTCATTGTTGATATGGGGGGTCTCTATGACGGTGGTTTCTTCAAAGGGATGCCGAGGATCCCCATGGGATTTGAAATGGGAAAAAGTGACGTCTTCCGTGATCTTTTCCTGATCAAAAGGGCTCATGAGACCGTTTTCGAAAAAGCCCGCCGGAAAAAGATACAACTCGTCGGAAGGGGGTTTTACGCTTGTTTCCAGAGGCATCTCATAGGCCCCGAAGCTGATGAAATTCTGATGTCCGTTCCCCAGTTGGTGAAGTTGGGCCTCCCTTGAAAAGCGGATAAAAAACCCCAGGTCGCTTTCCTGATGCGCCCGTTTTTCATGGAGCCACAGGTCAAGGTCCTCAGGGGTTTTGACCTCCGACCAGCGCGCCAGAGTACATCCCAGAACCCGGCGCTCATACCAGTGACGAAAATTGGCCAGCAAACTGCGACACTGACTGATGTCATTCTGTCCCGGAACCGACACCACCCCCCCCGGCACCATGAAAGAGGAATGAGGCCATTGTCCTCCGAGTATGGCAATGATTTCAAGTATTTTCTTGGTTTCCCGAATCGTGGTAACAACCGTTTCACCCTGAAGGGGACGGTAACGTTTGACCGCTTCTTCAAAAAGAGAATGCTCCCGGTAGGCTGGACTGGTAAAGTCGGGTGTAAAGAGTAAAAATGTATGCCGCAAATCGTTTTGAAGCTGTTCGGCCATGAGGGTGAGGTTTCTCACCCGTACGGCGTCATCCGGGACATTGACCCCTGCGATCATATCCAGAGCTTTGACGGCGGCCTTTAAGTGGGACGTGCTGCAGATGCCGCATATCCTGGGGGTAATCACCAGCCCATCCAGGGGGGCTCTTCCTTTCAAAAGGTTCTCAAACCCCCGGTACATGGTGCCGGCGCTTCTGACTTCGGAAACCATTCCATTCTCAATTTCAAAATGGATTTCAAGATCGCCTTCCACCCGGTTGAGTGGCATAACATGAATTTTTTTTGAATGCATGATCATATCCCGGATTTGCGTTTAATCAGTCTTTTGGGCGCAGCTGCCGCGGCCATGCTTTTGTAGGCCATGTAGTGTGCCCGGCTTACCCCGGCCGGCAGTTCAATGGGTATACCTTCGATGTTTCGGGTCTTGAAAAAGGGATATCGTTGCGGGAAATCGGGATGGGTACAACCGAAACAGGGGACCCCCACTCTCGTTTTGGATGAACGCCTGTTCCACAGAATTTTGTTGCAGGGCCCTTTGACAAGGGGCCCCTGGCACCCCATGTAAAAGAAGAGGCAACCTTTTTCGCCAAACTGCTTTTCCTCAACACGATATTCATGGTATTCGTTCCGGGTACATCCCTGATGAACCATGATGCGGTACCAATCCAGCGGTGAATTGGTTTCGTTCAGCTCCAACGGTAAATCATTGGCCAGGGCGGAAAGCGTACCGGCCAACACATCACTGTGGCATGGACATCCGGGAAGATTGATCACCGGACCGCCGCTTTTGCTCTTGTATCTTTTTCCAAGGAAGCCCCCCAGATCATGTTTGTGAAATTGCAGACCGGTTGCCTCTGTTTCGCTGTCCGTCCCAAACCCTCCAAAACTCGCGCACGTGCCAACGGCGATAACGTGGCGTGCCTTTGCTGTCAGGGCACTGATGAGATCTTTTTTCGGTTTGCCCAGAATGGTGTCGGCAAGACCGGTTCCCGACGGGCCTTGAATAACCGATCCTTCAACACATAGAATGTCAAGCGGTACTTCATCCTCGAGAATACGCCGGTCCAGTTGTTCCTTGGATTTCAGATCAAGGGCGGAGAGGGAAGGGTGCCAAAGCACTTCGATGGAAAGGATGTCAAAGAGCTCCGTTACATCAGGGGATTCCGCACTCAAAAAAGACCACGTATCACCGCCGCAGCCTCCGCCTTGAATCCAATAGAGCGTCATGGACATCGTCATGTTCCTTTCACGTTAAAGGTTTCCATTACAGGGTCAGGGTCGTGGTCTGGGTCAGAGCAAAGCAATCCATCTGGATGTGGTTATCTTCGTTGATGGATTGGCATTCCTCAACAATCCTATTCTGGTCTGTGTCGCTTCGGTTCTGGTTATGATGGAAAAGTCCAAAGGTTTTAACATGGGCTTTCCGGGCCAGCGCCAGGGCCTCCGGGTAGGTGGAGTGTCCCCAGCCTTTCGTCATGTGATATTCATCCCGGGTATATTCGGAATCGTGAATGAGCAGGTCCGCATCTTTTGAAAACTCGGCATATTCTTCAACGGGTCGTCCATTCCGGTGTTTGCTCCCCAACTCGTTGTCCGTCAGGAATACGAAAGACTTGCCATCCTCCACGAATTTGTAGCCCATGCCGCCATTGGGATGATTGAGGTTGATGGGAAGGATCTCGATGGAGTCGATTTGATAGCCCAGCCGGCACTCCACATCGTATTCTATGGTGGCTTGAAGTGCGTCAAACTGTATGGGAAACAGTGGGGCACTCATGGCTTTGCTGAGCAGTTTTTGAATATTTCCCTGGGTGGTGGGGCAGCCCGTCATGTGGATGACCGCTTCCGGATGGTAGATGGGTTTGAAAAAAGGGAACCCCAGAATGTGATCCAGGTGGGAGTGGGTGAAGATGAGGTGGTAGTGATATTTTCCTTCCTCAATAAGCTGGTTTCCCAGACGCCGGATCCCGCTTCCGGCGTCCACAATAATGATTTCATCATTCTTGGTGCGGATTTCCAGGCAGGTGGTGTCTCCCCCGTATTTGACGTATTCAGGGCCTGACACCGGAATGGAACCCCTGGCACCGTGGCATTTGATAATCATTAGAATGTTCTCCCTGATTCGCGGTCATGCGGTTTACTGGTTTTCGGGTCTGTGGAACATCGACATCTAAGCATCCCTCAGCAGGGAATAGATATGCACGGGCTTTTCGATCCCCTTCAAAACCGTGGTTCCCCTGTCAAATACGGGCCAGAGGCCGTCTATGAGTTCTCGGGTTTCCTCCGCGATGAGAATGTCTCCTTCTCTGGCAGCGGCGGCCAGTCGGGCGGCCAGGTTGGTCACATTTCCGCTGGCCGTATAGGTCATCCGGGTGTCGATGGATCCCTTGAATCTCGTCATGCCCAGCAGTGCCGTGCCGCAATGAATCCCCATGTTTACCCTCAACGGATCGATATGGGGCGGCAATTTCCGGTTTTGCGCCATGCTTTGCCGGTGGATATCAAAGGCGGCCTTGATGGAATTAATGGCATTGGTTTTGATATCATCCTCTTTAAAGATGATCATGAGACCATCCCCTGCGGTTTCATTGATATCGCCCTGAGAACGGTGGATTGGATCCACAAAGCTGGAAAACAGGCTTTCTACAATCCGGTTGACTTCCTGCTCAGGTAATTTGGCGCTGAGCTCGGTGTAGCCTTCAATGTCGAGGAAGAGGATGCTGACATCTTTTTTCTCTTTTTCCTGGCCCAGGAGCGCCGGATCTTTTTCCGCCAGCTTTAGTACGGACTGGGGAACGAAAGGGGAAATGTCACTGAGCATTTTGCTGATCCTGACCTTTTCTTCCGTCATTTCCCAGTGTTTTTTGGCCCGCAGCACCACGTTTCGGGCTGTTTTTGCGAAGTCCTCAATCAGGAAAAAATCCTTGGGGGTGAACCGGGTTCCCGGTTTTCCCACCACGCTCACCACCAGCAGCACGTCATCTCCCCAAAATGCCGGAACCGCGGCTTCGGGTCCCACATGAACCATGGCACCGTTCTGCCTTTCGATGGGATCACTCTCGGGTACCACAACCATCCGCCGCTTTTCCATCGCCTTCTTTATCGCCGGGCGGCTTCTTTTGCACGACAGGCAGTTTACGGGCCGGTCATAGAGAATACACTGCAAGGGTCGGGTATATTTTTTTGCATCCGGGTCCAGCAATAGAATGCGGGTCTCCATGGCCGACGGAATCTGGGTTCTCAGCTCATCCCGCATTTCTTGCAGGATCTGGTTGATTTTGACCAGGGGCACAATTTTTTCGTCCAGCCGGGACCTTGCTTCAAACCGTTCTTTGTAATATTTTTCCATTGAGGTTTCTCAAAAGCGCCTGGTTTCCCGAAGTGGATGAATCGCTTCTATTTCTTTGAATTGATCGAGTTTTTTCTGGTAAAATAACAGAAATTCCGGTAATAGGGAAACAAAAAACCGAATAGATACGGTTTTCTTGTTCATGAAGATGTTACCTCATTTCATTATCCCAATGGAAAAAATAAAATGAAAAAATTAGAAATGATTTTTCTGTGCCTTGTTTCCCTCAGCCTGTTTTCATGTATGCCCAATGAAGAGACCGAACAGGCGCCGCCACCGGAAGTGTCTGTGTATGAGATTAAAGCCCGTGAAGTACCCATTTACCAGGAGCTTGTGGGGCAGGTTTACGGGTTTAAGGATATTGGCATTTCGGCACGTGTGGAGGGCTATCTGGAAGGGATACATTTCCAGGAAGGGTTTCCCGTAAAGAAGGGGATGCTTCTCTATACACTGGAAAGTCAACAGTTCGAGGCGGATGTGGCCGCCAAGATGAGCGGTGTGGCCGCCGCTGAAACGTACACGACGGAATCGAAAACCTACTTGGACCGTATTAAGCCCCTTGCTAAAGAAAAAGCGGTCAGCCAGAGCGATCTGGATTCCGCCCAGGCTCAGTATGATGTGGGGCTCTCCCAGATAAAAGCGGCAAAAGCCAATCTCCGGGCCGCAAATATACAACTGGGATATACCAAGATTTATTCACCCATCTCCGGTATTATCGGTAAGACCAAGGCCAAAGTGGGGGATTTTGTGGGTCGTCAGCCCAGTCCCATCATTTTGAACACGGTATCACGCATTGATACGGTACTGGTCCAGTTTTTTATAACGGAAAGCCAGTATTTGCTATTCATGCGGCGCCATATGGAGCAGATCGACAAAGGTAAATTTGAAGATGTGGAAAAGGCGAATCTGGAGCTGATTTTGTCTGATGGGTCCATATATAAGCACAAAGGCAGGGCTGATTTTGTCAACCGGGAGGTGGATCCCCAGACAGGCGCCCTTTTGATTCAGGCCTCCTTTCCCAATCCCGATGAACTGCTTCGCCCGGGTCAGTTTGCCAAGGTGAAGGGGGAGCTTGAGGTGGTAAAAGAGGGGATTCTGATCCCGCAGCGCTGCTTGATGGAACTCCAGGGAACCTTCAGTGTGTATGTGCTGGGTGCTGAAAACAAAGTTAAGATGAAAGAAGTGAAAGTGGGGCCGGAGATCGAATCCTTCTGGCTTATTCGGGAAGGCTTAAAATCCGGCGAGAAAGTGGTTTACGAGGGACTTCAGAAAGTCAAAGACGGAACCGTTGTTGAGCCCAAGGTGGTCCATGTGCCCTTCAAGGACGAAGAAAAGAAATAATGGCGGATCAATCTAAACAGGCCGTGGCTAAACAGGCCGGGGCAAAGCAGGCAGAACAGACGGGCCGGGCAAACAAAGGTAATTTTTTTGTCAGGCGGCCCATTGTGGCCATGGTGATCGCCATTGTGACGGTGATTGTGGGGCTCGTATTTCTGAAAGCCTTGCCCATAGAACAATACCCGAACATCACCCCCCCCATCGTGGAAGTGCGCGCCACCTACACGGGTGCTGACTCCATCAGTGTTGAACAGTCCGTGGCAACGCCCTTGGAGCAGCAGATCAATGGCGTGGACAACATGATCTACATGAAATCCACCAACGCCAACGATGGCACCATGACCATCCAGACCTCCTTTGATATCGGTACGGATCCGGATATGAATACGGTGTTTACCCAGAACCGGGTGGCCGCGGCCACGGCCAAGCTCCCGGAAGAGGTCAAACGATACGGGGTAACCACCGAAAAATCCCTTCCCAATATCCTCATGCTCATCGCCGTTACGTCGGAAGACGGTCGATACAATCAGCATTGGCTGGGGAATTATGCGCTGATCAACATCAAGGACATCCTGGCACGCATCAAGGGTATCGGGCGGGTCAACGTGATCGGGGCCAGTGATTACTCCATGCGCATCTGGATCAAACCGGACCGGCTGGCCCAGATGGGCGTTACGGTGCCGGAAATTATCGATGCCCTTCGCGCCCAGAGTGTGATTGTGCCGGGGGGTAAGTTTGGTGCGGAGCCGGCGCCCCCGGGAACGGAGTTCACCTACACGGTTCGGCTGCCGGAGCGTCTACAGTCTGAAAAGCAGTTCGGTGAAGTGGTTATTCGCACCACCGATGAGGGCGCCCAGGTCAAAATCAAGCACGTGGCCCATGTGGAGTTGGGCGTTGAGACCTATAACGCATTTACCAGACTGAATAACAAATCATGCGCCATGATCGGCGTGTATCAGGCCCCCGGTTCAAACGCGGTGGACCTGGCTCGGAAAGTCAGAGAGACCATGGAGGAACTTTCAGGGACCTTTCCGGAAAGTCTTCGTTACGATATTTCTCTGGATACCACCCTGGCCATTACGGCGGGCATCAATGAAATTATAGAAACCCTCTTTATTGCTTTGGGACTGGTGATTCTGGTGGTTTTCATCTTTATTCAGGACTGGCGGGCGGCGCTGATTCCCACCATTGCCATCCCCGTGTCACTGATAGGGGCGTTTATTGTATTTCCGATCATCGGATTTACCATCAATGTACTGTCGCTCCTGGGGCTGGTGCTGGCCATCGGTATCGTGGTGGATGACGCCATTGTGGTGGTGGAAGCGGTTCAAAATAATATTGAAAGCGGTATGGATCCCAAAGCCGCCACCATGAAAGCCATGGATGAGGTGACCGCCCCCGTGATCGCCACCACCCTGGTGCTGGTGGCCGTATTTATTCCGGTGGCCGTTATGGGCGGCATTACCGGCAGCCTGTACCAGCAGTTTGCCATCACCGTGGCGGTGTCGGTGCTCTTTTCATCGGTGAACGCTCTCACCCTGAGCCCGGCTCTCTGCGCCCTCCTGCTCAGAAAACAGAAGCCCATGCGAGGTCCGCTGGGCGCCTTTTTCAGATTGTTCAACAAGGTCTTTGAGAAGTCCACCAACGCCTATATGGGGTTTACAAAGATTATTGCCCGGAAGATGTTTGTGGGCATGGTCTTTATTGTGATTCTTTCAATCGCCATGGGATTCTTAGGAAAGATGATTCCGGGCGGATTCATGCCGGAAGAAGACATGGGATATCTCATGGTGAATATCCAGCTGCCCGATGCGGCGTCTCTTCAGCGGTGCGATGCGGTTTCCCGTAAGGTGGAAAAAATCATCAAGAGTCAGCCGGAAGTGGAGTTTATCACAACGGCTGCCGGATTCAGCCTGTTGTCTAACAGCATGAGCTCCAATTCGGGGTTTATTTTCGTCTCCTTGAAGGATTGGGGCTTACGCAAAGCCACCGCCAGAGAAGTGGTGGCGCGTTTGAATATGGCGTTTTATTTCGGTGTCAATGAGGCCCAGGTGTTTGCATTCGGGCCCCCCGCCATTCCGGGTCTGGGCAGTGGTTCCGGTTTTACGCTGATGATTCAGGACAAGCGGGGGAATACGCCGGAATACCTGATGGATCAGGCCGTCCAATTCATCCAGGAGGCTTCCCAGCGCCCTGAGATCGGGTCCATTTTCACAACCTTCCGAGCCAATGTGCCCCAGCGCTACATCGAAATCAACAAAGACAAGGTTTTGAAAGCGGGGGTCAACCTGAACGATATTCATACTACCCTGGGCGCTTTCCTGGGCGGTGCCTATGTCAATGATTTTAATCGTTTTGGAAGACTCTACAAGGTGTATGTTCAGGCTGAACCCCAGTATCGGCTCAAGGAAAGCCAGGTGGAGCTGTTTTACGTTAACAATAGCCAGGGTACGAGTGCTCCCCTGTCCGCCTTTGTCAACATAGAGAAAATCGTGGGGCCGGATTACACCAACCGTTACAACCTGTACCGTTCCGTGGAGCTGACCGGCTCCCCGGCCAAAGGGTTTACCTCCACCCAGGCCATGACCGCCCTGGAGGAGACCGCCGCCAAGGTCCTGTCGGACGGTATGGGGTACGCATGGAGCAATATGAGCTATCAGGAAAAACAATCGGCCGGCACCGGGTCCATGGTTTTTGTTTTTTCCCTGGTTTTCGTGTTCCTGATTCTGGCGGCCCAGTATGAAAGCTGGTCGTTGCCGTTCAGTATTCTGCTGGGAACTCCGTTTGCTATTTTCGGTGCATTTTTGGCTCTGTATGTGGCCCGCATGTACAGCGAAAGTTTTGAATTAAATGTCTTTGCCCAGATTGCTTTGGTCATGTTGATTGCCATGGCGGCCAAGAACGCCATCCTCATTGTGGAGTTTGCCAAGCTGGAGTTCGACAAAGGTTTTTCGCTCTTTGATGCAGCGGTGAAAGCCGCAAAATTGCGTTTCAGGCCCATATTGATGACGGCTTTTTCCTTTATCCTGGGGGTGTTGCCGCTGGTGGTGGCATCGGGTGCAGGCGCCGAGGCCCGAGTTGTCATGGGCATGGCCTTGTTGGGAGGGATGACCCTGGCGACCTTGCTGGGGGTTTTCTTTTATCCCATGCTGTTTGTGCTGGTAGGTAAAATCGCCCGATACGAAAAGAAGCGCGACCTTCAAAAGGGTGAGGGCTGAAAAAGATGAATATCCAACATCGAACATCGAACGCCCAACATCGAATGGAAAAGACTTCCTTCTTTAGCAGCTTTTCCGGTTTATTCGGGTTAGGTGCAGTGGTTTTTTTCTTTCTTTCAGGATGCGCAATGGGGCCGGATTTCAAGCCTCCTGTGGTGGAGACGCCCAAGAATTACCGGTTCGAAAAAGTTCCAGCGGAAAGCATGATCAACCTGAAATGGTGGGAGTTGTTTAATGATCCGGTGCTTTACACCCTTGTGAATCAGGCGCTTACAAACAACAAGAACTTGAAAATTGCGGCAGCCCGGGTGGAACAGGCGCGGGCTTATCTGGGATTTACCCAGGCCGATCAATATCCCGGCTTCTTTATCCAAGCCGGCGCGGGAACGGGCAATTTTTCCGGCGGCATGAGGTCCGATGCCCGGAACAGCAATTACTATGCGGGCCCCACCCTCAGTTGGGAACTGGATTTCTGGGGCAAGTTTCGCAGGGCCACGGAGTCGGCCAGGGCGCAACTGATGGCCTCGGAATATGGGCTCAGGACCATACAGGTCGGTCTGATATCGGGAGTGGTAGGCGCTTATTATCTGTTGCTGGATTTTCACCAGCGGGTGAAGATATCCAAAGACACTCTTAAATCCCGGGAAGAGAGCCTTAATATCATCCAAAAACGGTTTGATCGGGGGATTATTCCGGAGCTGGACGTGAACCAGGCCCAGATCCAGAAAGAGATTGCCGCAGCAGCCATCCCCCAGTATGAACGGTCGGTGGCCCAGACGGAACATGCCATCAGTATTTTGTTGGGAAATCTCCCCGAACCCATCAAAACGGGCAAAGGGCTAAACCTTGAAACAGCACCGCCAAAGGTTCCCATGGGTCTTCCGTCCGCCCTTCTGGAACGGCGACCGGACATTGTGCAGGCCCTGTATCTGCTGGCATCGCAGACCGCTAACATCGGGGTGGCCGAGGCCATGCGTTTTCCGGCCATTTCATTGACCGGTATGCTGGGTCTTGCCAGCAGTGAGCTCTCGGGCCTTGTCTCCCAGGGCGCCGCCTGGTCGGTCAATGGGGGTCTGTTCGGACCTATCTTTGAGTTTTACAAAAATGTTCGGCGTGTTGAAATTGAGGAATCGAAAACCAAAGAGGCCTTGTATTCTTACGAAAATACGGTACTGACCGCCTTTAAAGAGGTTGAGGACTCCCTGGTCGAAATTGATACCTTCAAAGAACAAATGGCGGCAGTTAAAAGAAAAGAAAAGGCCGCCAAGAATGCCTATCGATTGGCAAAGCTCCGATACGACAAAGGGGTCAGCACTTACCTGGAGGTTCTGGAGACGGAGCGTGCCCTGTTTTCGGCTCAACTGGAGCTCTCACAGCTGAAGCAGCAATACCTCAATGGTTATGTGAAACTGTACAAAGCCCTGGGCGGTGGATGGACCACAAAAGATGAAATGGCAAAGGCTCAGAAGGTGGTCAAAAAATGATATGCCTGAGGTCTGGAGAATGACCGATGATGGCCCATGTTCATCACCGGGCCGGCCGGCCTTCCTCATTTCTGGTTGACCATGTTGATCTGCTCCCCAAAGGCCGTGTTCTGGATGTGGCCATGGGAAGTGGGCGGAATGCGGTCTATCTTGCCCGGCAGGGATTTGAAGTGGACGGCATCGATATCTCCAGGGAAGCGTTGGATGCCGCACGGGGGTTGGCCGGGGAGTCCGATGTTTCATTGACGTTACGGTTGATGGACCTTGAAAAAGATGTTTCCCTTCCCCAAGAGGTCTTTGATGTTATTGTCTGCTTCAACTATCTTCATCGTCCCCTGATTCCTCAGTTAAAGGGAGCCCTTCGGTTGGGGGGCATGATGGTCTATGAAACCTATATTGTGGATCAGGCCCGGTTTGGAAGACCTAGAAATCCAAAACATCTGCTACAACACAATGAACTGCTGGAATTCTTCTATGATTTTCGTTGCCTTCGATATCGGGAAGGGATTCTGGATCGCCGAAAGGCCATAGCCGGTTTCATCGGCACTAAACCGTAATGGGAGATTAATGTAAATGCCGGAGCAAACAGGGATCCATACTCCCGATGAAATAAATTGTCTGTATGAAATCACGAAGGCTATTCATGCCACCATGGACCTTCAAAGGGCTTTGTACAAGGTCCTTGAGTTACTTTCGGAATACCTGGGCATGAAACGGGGTTCCATCACCCTCTTGAATCCCGATACATCGGAGATTCATATTGAGGTGGCCCATGGAATTTCTGAAATGGAAAGGACCAAAGGCAGATACAAGCTGGGGGAGGGCATAACGGGGCGCGTCATTAAAGCGGGAAGACCCATGGTCGTGCCCCAGATTGATGACGAACCGCTTTTTCTGGACAGAACCGGTGCAAGGAACGGCATCGATCATTCCAAAATATCTTTTTTGTGTGTTCCCATTAAAGACCAGATCCGGGTTATCGGCGCTCTGAGTGCGGATTGTACCTACGAAGAAACATCGTCCCTGGAAGATGATGTGAGACTCCTGACGGTTATCAGTACCCTGATCGCCCAGAAAGTGGCCATGCTGGAAAAGATTCACCGGGAGAAGACGCAACTTCAGGAAGAGAATCTCAGACTCAGAAAAGAGCTGAACAAAAAATACAGTTTTAGCAATATCGTGGGTAACAGCCGCAAAATGCAGGAGGTGTTTTACCTGATCAGCCAGGTGGCCAAAAGCAATGCAAACGTGCTGTTGTTGGGTGAAAGCGGAACCGGAAAGGAGCTGGCGGCCAATGCCATTCACTATAACAGCCTGCGTGGCGGTAAATCGCTGGTGAAGGTCAACTGTGCCGCGCTGCCGGCAACCCTGATTGAGGCGGAACTGTTCGGTTATGAAAAAGGCGCTTTCACCGGGGCCAATCGGACCAAGTCGGGTAAGTTTGAACTGGCGGATAAAGGGACCATTTTCCTGGATGAAATCGGGTCCCTTGCGTTGGAAAGTCAGGGTAAATTGCTGAGAGTGCTGCAGGAAAGAGAATTCGAGAGGCTGGGGGGTAATCGTACCATCAAGGTGAATACACGGCTGGTTGCCGCCACCAATGGGGATCTGGCACAAGCGGTTGAGGAAGGGACTTTTCGAGAGGACCTGTTTTACCGGTTGAATGTTTACCCCATCTATCTGCCGGCACTGAGGGAAAGAGAGGCGGATCTGCTTTTACTGGCGGATTATTTTCTTGAAAAATATGCCGTTGAGTACGAAAAGGATATTAAGCGGATTTCAACGCCGGCCATTGATGCACTGACCCAGTATCATTGGCCGGGGAATGTGCGGGAGTTGGAAAACTGCATTGAGCGGGCTGTCTTGTTGTGTGAGGACCAGGTGCTTCACAGCTATCACCTGCCCCCAACATTGCAGACGGCAAAAGAGACGGGTACTCAGCAGGATCAATCGTTAAAAGATGCCGTGGACCGCTTTGAGATGGAAATGCTCATTGAGGCTCTCAAGAACAGTCGCGGCAACATGCGAAAGGCGGCCATGGCCCTTAAGACAACGGAGCGTATTTTCGGGTATAAAGTTCATAAATATAATATTAATTCGAAACGGTATCGATAAACAAAATCAAAAGGAGGATATTTCTAAATGAAAAAAGTAATGTTGTTGGCTTGTATGGTTTTTGTGGGAATGTCGGCAATGCCCGTTCATGCCGAGGAGTTTGTTATAAAGGATTATACGTTTACCTGGCATGTGGCAAGGACGATGATCGGGGGGACAACCATAGAAATTCAGAAGACCCCTGAGACCCTTGTGGTAATTTTCGGACGTACGGGGATTCCCTTGTGCGCGCTGACGGTTTCTCCTGCGCAGGCCAATGCTGTGGGAATTATGTTGAAAAAGACAAACAGTTATTACGAAGCACAGAAGAAGAGTGAAGACATGACATCTTCCGATTCGCTGAATGCCAACAATTGTGTTGTCACTTTTTCTTCGAAACAGGGCCGAAATTTTGAAGTCAGGGTGAAACAGGATGGATCTTTCGGTCCCGTGGTACTTATGGAGAGGGAAGAAGCGATTGAAGCCGGCAAATATTTGAGACAGACGGAACAGATGGCGTCTTTTGCTGATAAACGCATCAGGCCCTAAGTAATACTAATGATACTTCTAAGAAGGTTCAGCGGCATCTTGTTGATATTGATCGGCGCAGCGGGGGTGCTTGTTTGTGGTGTGGCGATATATAAGACGGGTAATGCCGAAAAGCAGTTACGTCGCTACGCGGTGCAGGCATTTGATTCCACCGAAAATGCTTTGCTGGATATCCGTGAACGGCTGAATCAGATAGACCTTTCCGTGGTCCATGTGCGCTCGGATTTGAAAACCGCTGTATCGAAGGCGAATGCGTTTCGAACAGACGGAATTGATGAAAAAATCCTGGCGGATCATATTGCCTTTACCCTGGATCACGAAGTTGGGGAAAAACTGGCAAAAACGCAAAGGTTGGTGGATGCCGCCGTGAATATCGCCGGCAGTATAAGCCATTTGCTAACCCTGTTGGATGCGTCCAGCCTGGTTTCCGTGAAAGCTTATACGCGGGGTGGTTCTTTGATAAACCGGATTGAAGGGGCCTCCAACACCTTGAGGCGATTGTCCGGCATGCTTGAACAGGCAAGGCAGACCGCGCAGGCCCTGCTTGAACAAACAAGGCAAAATCATCCGGATTCAGAGAAGGCTCTCTCAAAATTAACCCATGAAGTGGGGTGTATGGACAAGGGCTTGACGGAAGTCCAGACGTTGGGTTCTGATTTTAAGGAAGCCATTCAAAAGATCAAAGATCGCCTTCGCTACTATGAGGAAAAGACGATTTGGTGGATCCACCTGGGGGGTATCCTGATTCCCCTGTTGCTGATCTGGCTGGGGGCAGGCCAGGTGGCCTTGATCATCCTCGGCGGGTGCCTCTGTATGAGGCGCCAGTAGCCTTTCTACTTTGTTGAATCCAGAAAATCCGGTTGTGCAAATTCCGGATCCGGGTAGGTATAGAAGCCCCGCCCGCTCTTGACCCCCAGTTCGCCCCGGTCAATTTTTTCCGTTAATGCGTGTGGCGGTTTGTCCTTGGGATCCTTGCTTTCATTGTAATAGACTGTTTCAATGTCCCGAACCACATCCAGACCCACGCCGTCCATGATGCCGAAGGGCCCCATTTTCATTTTGGTGAACGTCATCCAGGCCCGGTCCACATCCCTGAAATCCACATAGCCGTTTCCCCACATCCACAACCCTTCCCGCTTGATGGCACGCCAGACCCGGTTAAAACAGAACCCCAGCAGTTCTTTTTTGACGGTCAACGCAATGCACCCCATGGAACGAACCCAGTCGACGCCCTTTTGCAGGACTTCCGGGGTGGTCTTTGTGCCCCCCATGACATCCGCCATGTTCATCCCTTCCAGGATCACATAAAAATGGGTGTTGAGGCATTTCTCAGGCCTTCCGCTGCTCTCTTCCATGAGGGATACGGGCATGGAGGAGCTGTTGGTGGCCAAAATGGTTTCAGGGGGGGCCTTCTCGCCAAGCTCCTGAAAAACAGCCTGTTTGATGTTCAGATCCTCCGGCACGCTCTCTACGATGAGATCTGCATTTCGAACCGCTTCATCCAGATTCGTTGTTTCCCGAATCCGTTCTCTGACCTTTTCCAGTTGCTCCCAGGGGACGAAGGGCTTGATGCCTTTGGTTTCAATGCTTGCACGAAGTCGAATCAATGTTTCTCCCAGAATGCCCTTTCGCGTGTCGTAAGCGGTGACCGTGTATCCGGCATTGCCCGCCAGCAGTGCAATCTGCGTACCCAGAGTACCGGTGCCGATGACCGTTACATGACTAAATGGTTTGTTCATATGCTTTTCCCCTCCGTTTTTTTTGGGCGCTAAGATATATGCCTGCATTCATCAATGGCGGCGCCGATGTTTTTGAGAAGATTCACATCGTTTACGCCGCGAACCTTCATGCTTTCATGATTTCCGATTTTGATGAGGTAAACCTTTCTCAGCCTTCGAATGCCGGATGGAGCGGTTATGATTTCCCAGTGAGACGTAATGGGAAGAGAGTCGTTTCTGAACGAGAGAATTCCGTAATTCACTTCTATCCCTTCAGGATTTATTGCAACCGTGCTGAATCCGAAGAAAGAGCTGTTGAAAAACCACAGGACGATGGCCAGCCAGATGGCCGAGGCCAGAAGGTGCTTGGGCTTTTTTTTTATGAGAGAATAATAGAGAAAAAACAGTACCAAGCCCAACGCAAGAAGCATGACGATGTTTTGAACCCAAAGAGATTTTATAACAAAAAGTTGAGTGTCCATATCATTAGAAATTAATGAAATCCTTTAACACAGTACCCCTACAAAAGAAACCTTTCACTTTAAGGACAAAAAATTGAAAATTCTGCGAAAAATCTACACCAGATTAACATCAGGTGCAACCTTTCTCTTGACAGCCCAAAAACCCTTTTGTTAGATTCCGGCCGACGTTATTCACTCAAATTGATGCGAAGTTTCAACATAGACGACTCAATTGCCTTACGTCGCATTCTGTTTATGGGGCGGTAAGGCAATTTAGCATCCGGTCCCTTGCCAGGCTAGAAGGAGGAAAACACTTCATGAAAACCCTTAGGTACGGTCTCTTTTCTTTTTTTGTCATTGTCCTTTTTTTAATAAGTGCCCCCGCATTTGCCGGCCATGGGGCAGGAAGCGGGCCTCCCAAAGCCCTGATTGAGGGCGGCGAAACCATCAACGTTTCGGGCATCGTCCTTGACAGCCATAAAGAGCCTATTAACGAGGCCTCTGTGCGGGTTTTGGTTAACGGCAAGGAAATGGAGCATGTGGAAACGGCGCATAACGGCAAATATGTGGCCCGTTTTCAACTGGAAAAAGGCGAAATTCAAAAGGCAACCATCGAGATAACTGCCGATAAAGCCAGTTTCAAGGCGCACACCTACACTATTCATGGAAAAGATCTTGCTCAGAAGGGGGATCATTTTTATATCAGCGAAGACATGTCTCTGGACCGGCATCTGGGGCCGGCTTTCTGGATTTCCACCGTTGTGTTCATCCTGGCCTATGTGCTGATTGCCTTTGAGCTGCTCCACCGAACCGTTGCGGCCATGCTGGGCGCAGTTGTGATGCTGGTTATTTCCTATACCATCGGCACCATCAATCCGGAATATCATATTTTCTCATTTGAGAGCGCCATCTTTTCCATTGATATGAATGTGGTGTTTCTCCTCATGGGCATGATGATCATTGTGGGCGTTCTGAAACATACCGGCGTGTTTCAGTGGTGCGCCTACATATCCTACAAACTGGCCAGGGGAAAAGTTTTTGTGCTGGTCGTCTACCTCATGATTTTTACCGCGGTTTCTTCCGCATTCCTGGACAATGTGACCACCATGCTGTTGTTGACGGGGGTGGCCATTGAGATTTCCATATCTCTGGGCATCAATCCCCTTCACATGCTCCTGCCCCTGGTGCTCGCGTCCAATGTGGGCGGTACCGCCACCCTCATCGGCGATCCCCCCAACATCATGATCGGGTCCTATGCGGGTCTGACCTTCATGGATTTCGTAGTGGCCCTGGCACTGCTCTGCGGGGTCTGCATGATCGTGCTGATTGTTTTCACCAAGTTTGTGTGGGGCAAGGGATATGCCGCTGCCAAGGTGGATGATGTGCAGGAATATATTCAGGTGCTGAAGAAAAAATACCAGATTACCGACCCCCGGCTGCTCATTTACGGTTTGGCGGTGTTGGGGTTTGTGATATTCCTCTTTCTGAGCCACGGCTACTGGCATATGGAGGTCAGCGTGGCGGCCCTCATGGGCGGTGCGGTGCTTCTGACCATCGCCATCATTACGGAAAAGGTGGATTTGATCGAACTGATCGAAAAGGACATTGAGTGGCCCACCCTCATGTTTTTTATTTTCCTCTTTATCATGGTGGGTGCTGTGGAAACCAGCGGTCTCCTGGCGGTCGTTGCAGACTGGATTCTGGCGCTCTCCGCAGGAGATTTTGTGATCGCCTGCAGCCTGATCCTTTGGGTGGCGGCCATCATGAGCGCCTTTGTGGACAACATTCCCTTTACGGCGACCATGCTGCCCATTGTGGCGTATTTGAGCACCGTGATTCCGGGTGCTGAAAATACCCTGTGGTGGGCGTTGGCACTGGGGGCCTGTTTCGGAGGTAACGGTACGATCATCGGGGCTTCGGCTAATGTGGTGACCATGGGAATTGCGGAGTCCAGGGGCTATAAGATCAGTTTTATCGGTTTTATGAAAACGGCCTTTCCGTTCATGATCATCACCATCATCATTGCCCATGCCTGGTTGCTGTTTTTCCGGCCGCAGTAGGGTAAATATTTGAAATTAATCACCTCCTGTCCGGCATGTTCGGGCAGGGGGGTTTTTTTTGTAGTTGACAAACGCCGTAATGAAAGCTAATTTATGTGATTAATATTTACAGCAAACAAGGAGACACAATATGGGTTCCAACAGTAAACAGACCAGCCTTATACGGGCCAGGAAAGCAAAGAGCAATAAGAAAAACCTCAAGAAAAACCAGGAGCGAGTTCAGAAGAATGCCGAGATCCTAAGGGAACTCGCTTCAGAATCCGATAATTGATTAAAGGGCCATCTCAGCCGTTCACGCGCTGGAAGGCGTGGTGCACAACTTTTTTCCAGGAGGAGCAACAATGAAAGCGCTGGTTTCTTACTACTCAGATACTGGAAACACCAAGAAAGTGGCCGATGCCGTTTATGATGCCATTGAGGAAAGCGAAAAAGAAATCTGTCTGGCGGAAGAGGCCTCGAATCTATCTGAATACGATTTGATCTTCTGCGGTTTTCCCGTTCAATCCATGGGGCTGCCCGCGAAAATGGAAACCTTTGTCAAGGGATTACCCGAAGGGATGAAGGTGGCATTTTTTGCAACCCACGGTTCCCTCCGAGGCGGCGAACTGGCCATTACGGCATTTTATGCTGCCCTCGGCCTGGCAAAGAATCTGAAAGTGATGGGGACATTCAGCTGCCGCGGTGTTGTCAAACAGGGTATCATTGATGCTCTTTTGAAAAAGGCGGAACACAGGGGGTGGGCCCTCGAAGCGCAAAGTGCCGTGGGTCATCCGGATGAAGCGGACCTGGAAGATGCAAAAGCCTTCGCAGCGGCCATGATGACGAAAGCCAGGGCAAAATAAAGAAATTGCGGCAAGTCAATTTCGTTTATTTCTCCTGTAACAAAAAAATCCCCCAGGGGTAAGCCCCTGAGGGGGATATTCTTTGAGGGTTTTGAAAAGCGGTTTGGGTGGGATTGAACCCCGTTCCGCTTTGACCCGCTACTCCGTAGTCAATTCGCGTATATTCTCAATTACTGCTTGGGCGAATTCGGGATTGTTGATGTGGCAATCCAGAATCTTCACCTGTGATCCCGAAATATTTTTCGTCAGGTGATCTACAAAAACCCGGCGGCCTTGAGGGTTCCACAGGGCCCCTCCTTCTGAATCAAAAGCCGAAAATCCTCCCATGGGAACCATCAAGCGATAATCGCCTTTAGCATCGTTACAAAGCTGGGCCAGGTGTTTGCCCAAAAACGCCATTTCTTCATCAGATGCGGAAAGTGCGGTTATGGCGGCATTGTGAACATGGTAAGCACGGCCGGGGAATCTCTTCTTGGCGTCTTCCAATGGGCCCGTTACCAGAAAATCCGCATTGCCGGGCACCAGAACCGTTGGAATGCCGGCCGAAAGCGCCGCTTTTCCCCGATCTGCCCCCGCGTCATAGTCTCCGCCGGAAAAGTGATCCGTGATTTCATGTAAGGACAGATCCACAACCGCAAATGGACGTTCGTGTTCGATCATTTCATCCATGGCCTGCCCCCCGGCACCCACCGTATGAAAAACCACCGGTTCCATGCCGTCCGCCAGCAGTTGACTGCGGATTATTTTTATGCACCTTTCAGTGGTCCCCAGTGTGGAGAGCAGTACCAGTGGTTTATCATCCGAGAGCGCTTTTGCCGGGTATCGGACCATTCCGGCCATGGCCATGGCCCCGTTATGCAAAACCTTATTCGTAATGCGGTTGAGTCCCGCCAGATCGCAAACCGAGTGCAGCATAAGGATATCCTTGGTTCCCACGAACCCCCGTGTGTTTCTGGAACCCATGGTGGTGACCATCACTTTTGGGACGCCCACCGGCAACGTGCGCATGACCGACGTGCCCAGAGTGGTGCCCATGGATCCCCCCAGGCCGAAGACGCCGTCAAAACGGCCCTCCTGATAAAGTTGTTCAACCTTGCGGATGGCGCCTTTGATCATGGCGGCCAGGGCCCGGCCTTCGTGGCCCATGTTCTGCACCGTAGAAAGGGTTTCTCCACCTAATTGAGCCACTTCCTCCCGGCTCACGGAAACGGGAATGGGGCTTTTGCCCATAATACCCGCATCAACGGTATAAACATCCACATCGGCTTCTTTTAAGCAGGTCATGACAAATTCCGCTTCCTGATGTTTGGTATCCATGGTAGAGATCAAAAGAACTGTGGGTTTGCGACTCATTTTTACCTCCCGAAGAATTGATAAGGGGTTTGCAAGTATTCAGCGCTTTTTCGCGTGGTGGCAATTTTATTTTTAAAGCAAAATTATAGGGAATTAATGATTCCCAGGCAAGAAGAATCCGGAATTTTTGCCAAAACTTGTTGATATCATAAAATTCTTGTGTCAGTTTAAGAAGACTCCATAATTGCAGTTTTTAGGTAATAAACATAACGTCCCCTATTCCACATATGGATACAACCAACGCACAAATCGGCATGCCGAAACGGGTGCTTCAGTCTTTAGGCCTGGTATTCGGTGACATCGGCACCAGTCCGATTTATACCCTTACGGTGATATTCCTGATTACCGATCCGACAAAGGGTCAAACCATCGGCGTGCTGTCCCTGATTATATGGACCATTCTTCTCCTTGTTGGGGCTCAGTATGCCTGGCTCGCCATGAGCCTGGGCAAAAGGGGTGAGGGCGGCACCATTGTATTGTGTGAAATCCTGAGCTCCATGGTAAAATCAAAACAAAAGATTCGTCTTATCAGCCTCATGTCCTTCATTGGCGTGGCTCTCTTTTTCGGCGACGGGGTCATTACGCCCGCCATCAGTATTCTCAGTGCGGTTGAAGGCCTGCAGCTGATCCCACAGATATCTCAAATCGGAGATCACACCGCGGTACTGCTGGTCATTGCCGGTTTTATTGCCATCGTCCTTTTTTCATTTCAGAAGAAAGGAACAGAAAAAATATCCGGCGCGTTTGGCCCCATTATGGCCTGCTGGTTTCTGTGCCTGACCTTCTCCGGAGTCGTGTCCATCACAAAAGCGCCGGCCATTTTAAACGCGGTTAATCCGTATCATGCCCTTTACTTCATGAGCCACAACGGGATGACCGCTTTTATTGTGTTGTCCGAAGTTCTTCTCTGTGCAACCGGGGGCGAGGCCCTGTATGCGGATATGGGCCATTTGGGAAGAAAACCGATCATTAACGCATCCTATTTTGTTATTCCTGCATTGATTATTAATTATCTTGGACAGGGTGCTTTTATGTTTGACCATCCCAAAGCGAAATATGTGCTGTTTGAAATGTTCTATGACCAGAGTTACCTGCTCTATGTGCCGTTTCTGATTTTGAGCATCTTCGCAACGGCCATCGCCTCACAAGCGATGATCAGTGGGGTGTTTTCCATTGTTTACCAGGGCATCAACATCGGCATTTTTCCGACATTGAATGTGGAATATACGTCCCGGCATACGCAGTCCCAGACCTATATTGGATTCATCAACTGGATATTGCTACTGGCTGTTTTGCTGATGATGGTTTTTTTTCAGCATTCAAGCCGTATTGCCGCAGCCTATGGTCTCGCCGTTAACGGAACCATGGCCATAACCGGCATCATGATGGTATGGATTTTCTATCTGAAAAACTGGAAAACACATATGATTATCGCATTGATTATCACCCTGATCGACAGCGTTTTTCTTTTGTCCAATATTCACAAATTTTCCCATGGCGGCTATTGGTCGCTGGTCATTGCGGCCTTTCCACTGGCCGTTATTCTGATTTACGATTACGGCAAGAAGAAGCTGTACCAACCCCTTATGTTTGTACCGATAGACCGTTTCAAGAAAACATTTTGCAGGAAATATCAGGATGGCCCAAACATCAATGGCACGGCACTTTTCCTTTCCAGAGATGTCATGGTTATTTCTCCCTATATTACCCGTACGATGTTTAAACACAACATCATTTATGAAGATAATGTAATCGTTTCCATAGAAAGCACGAACGATCCGTTCGGCATTTCATGGTATTTCTCAGAATCCGGCACAACCGGACTGCGCCTTTTCACCATTCGGGCAGGCTACATGGAAGTCGTTGACGTGGACCAATTATTTCGAAAAGCGGGCATCATGGGAAGCGCGATCTTTTACGGTTTTGAAGAAATATCCTCTACGAACATTCTGATTAAAATATTCGCCCTGATCAAAAAACTGGCTCCCTCGTTTGTTCGTTTTCACAAACTTCCTGCAATGAAACTTCATGGGGTCATGACGCGGTTTGAACTGTAGGACAGAGGTCAATAAAAACAATCTTAATGGATTGGGCCGGTTTAAATAAACCGGAAGAGTTTGAATGCAATGTTGTGGGTCTTTCATTGGTCAGTTTACACTATCCCCATCATTCTTCACGGGTCCCGGGGTTGACTCAAGGGGAGGGTGAATCGCTTTTCCTCGAACAGTCTCAAACAAGCACTTGCCACCTGGGGGTCATAAAACTTTCCGCTGTTCTTTTAGATTTCCACCAAAGCAATCGGGAGACCCAGGGCCGGCCGATAGGGCCGGTCGGAGTCCATGGCTTCCATTCCTATTCTCCGTACATATCCGTTATCAGTTTACGCAACTGAGCGGATTCCGACTGTGATAATCTATCTATTTTCTTTCTTAATCGTCGTTTGCTGATGGTGCGAATTTGGTCAACGGCTATCTCCGCATTTTTATTGGCGCAGTTTATCTGGAGGCGGCTTCTCCATTGCGAATGCAATTTTGAGGTTAGAGGACATATAACAACAGTTTCTAAATATTGATTCATTTCATCCTGGCTGATGATCACAACCGGACGCACTTTTTTTATTTCACTTCCGATGGTGGGGTTGAGATCAGCAAAATATATTTCGTACCGCTTAATACTCAAAATCTTCGCCCTCCAGTCCGTCAAGAAGCGTTTCGTCAAAATCGTCCCAATTTTCTTTTTCACCGGCCATGGCTTTATAGGTATTCTCCCACGAAAGCTTATTGTCAGCTTTTTTCCGAAGAAGCAGCCCCCGATCCGTTTCTTCCAACAGAAGAGAATTGTTCAAGCCATATTTTTCCAGAAGGGCTTTGGGAAGGCGAACGCCTTTTGAATTCCCAATGGGAACCAGTTTAATATCCCTTACACGTGTTTGTTGTTCCACAGGAATTACCTCTCAAAATTGTTTTTGCCATAAGTTGTAATTATTGTAATTACATTCTTTCCGGAAGTCAATAATGGAAAACAGGGGTCACATCTTGATTAATGCATTAATTGACATTTTTCCTATATAGTCTGGCTTTCTTGTCGATACAGTCAAACAGACACCGGGTTTCTCCTGGCGGCATCTCGGCCTTTCCCAGGAGGAGGAAACCGCCCGGTTTGAGGGCCTCATGGAAGCCCTTCAGCACCCGGGTCTGCAGGGTCGGCAGAAAGTATATGAGGACATTGCGGCACACCAGGAGATCGGTTTTCGGATATGGGAAATCAGAGGCCAGGTCATGTGTTTGAAAATCAATGTGGTCTCGCAGTTCCGGCCCCGCACAGGCTGTGTCATCCTCAATGACGAAGTATTTATCCAGCCACGTCGGATTGATCCCTTCCACTTCTTTTCGGCTGAAACACCCCGTCCTTGGCTGTTTAATCACTGCAAGAATTATGATGTAACAGGGATTAGCCGGATGGGAAAGAATCATTTTTTTCGTTCAAGGAGCAAGCGGCGTGCGTCTTTCAGGAGGAGCAGGAGTTGTTTCTCACGAAGCGGTGAGGCCACAAAGCCGAAACGCAAGTAGAACCGGGAGGCATTGTCATCGAGCGGGTGGGCAAGCAGGGCTCGGATGCCGGCCTGATCAGCGATCAAGAGCGTACGGCGAACAGCATCCTGGAGGAGGCCTCTACCGATATCACGCCCCTGGTGACGAATAGAAACGGCGAGTCGGGCGAGAATAGCCACGGGAATAGGGTATTGCCCCATACCCTTACGAATTCGCTCCGGTGCCTGCAATGTGTCTACCTGCCCGACCGTCAGACTGTAGTAACCGACGACGCGGCCATCTTCGGTCGCAACAAAAGTCCTGGCTGAACCACTGTTTTGTGCCTGGAGGGCATGACGGAGCAGCCACTCGTTCATGACCGGTTTACCACAGTCGAAGGACTCAAGGAAATGCCCCCTGTCGAGAGTTTCGGGGGCGCTCAGGAGCATGGCTTATCCCAAGGCGCAGTTCTGGAAAAAAGGTCTTTCAATCCAACGTTGTCTTCAGCGGGACGATCCAGTAACGTCAGGAATCGCTCATACTGTTTGCCGGAAACCATGAACATGCGTTGATCCAGCAGCGTCTGCTCGGCGGCTTGACAAGCGCTGTCTATGATGAACTGGGTCAATGACTTGTGGCAAGCCGCTGCTGCGCGGCGCAGGACCGCTTCCTGTTCCGGGGTTGCTCGAAGTCCAAGACGGGCTGATTTGACAGCCTGTTTGGCGATCGTTTCTGTGGTGGGCATAAAGGTTCTCCTTGTAAAGTTTATCCTTAACGTTAGTACATATGACAAACAATATCAAGGGTCATCAGAGATAGCCGATAGAAAAGGCCAGAAGGAATTGACCGCCGAAATAAAGCGGGAGACCCAGGATACGGTTGACAGCTCCTTTCTTGACAAAGCGGTCCCTGGCCACGAAAAGGTCTGATATATAAAAGCTGAGGGCCCCACAAAAAGCCAGCATGCGGCCCGTGAAAGCCAGTCCGGGTTCCAGAAGGAGCGAAAAGGCGCCGCAGACCATGATGGTGATGACGAAGACGTAGGCCATTACCGGAATCATCATGTCGCCCAGGTGGGGTTTGAGGCGAAAAAAAATCCATAAACTGGCCATTGAGACCGGCAGTGCGCCCCACAGGACAGATGCGGTGGGAGGCGCCGTGTAAAAAAAGCAGATCACGTAAAAGACATGACCCACGAGGAATGACACCAGTCCCGGGAAGAACATCTTTTTCTGTGGCAGCGCCAGAAAAACATCGCCGCCCAGACAGAATATCAGACCGGGAAGGAGCCATGCGAAATAAGACGGGACGGGTCTGGGCTGGATCAGTGCGGCCATGACGAACAGCAGGGAAATAGTGGTTTTGACGGGCAGGATGCCTTTGGGGATTTCTTTGCTTTCATAGTAGAGCAAAATCGGCATCAGGATGCAGGCCAGAATGATCGTGGTCGTTGCCATTGGAAATGAAACCTCCGTGGGAAATTAGACAAGTTGTCGTCAGTGGCGCATATTCCGAGTATAATGTGTGGATATCCGAAAGGCAAGGTTTGGCTGATGCGGTCGGCAAGTAGTGATGAACATGAAAATTTGATTTTTTTGCACTATAAAGGTTGCCCTGATTTACTAATCTATGGGATATTAAAAAATTACGATATTAATGATGATTTCGTGTTTGTCAAAATAATGACTAGGTAAGGAAATATTCGAAATGACTCAGTTAAAAGATGCAAGGTCCGGTGTGGTTACGCCGGAAATGGAAAAGGTGGCAGCGTATGAACAGGTGGAGGTTGAGTGGCTTCGGGGGCAGATGGCTTCGGGTCGGGTGGTCATACCCGCCAACAGGCTGCATAAGCGTCTGGTTCCCTGCGGTATCGGCGAAGGGTTACAGGTGAAAGTCAATTCCAATATCGGTACATCCTCGGACAGGGCCATCCTGGAAGAGGAACTGGAAAAGCTTTGCGTGTCCATCGAGGCCGGTGCCGATACGGTGATGGATCTATCCACGGGAAAAGATATCGATGGCTCCAGGAGAAGCATTCTGGCTGAATCCACTGTCGCCATCGGTACGGTTCCCATCTATCAGGCCATTGTTGAAACCGTGGAGGATAAGGGCGCTCTCATTCACCTCGACAGCGACAAGATTTTTGAAGTGGTTGAAAAGCAGGCCCAGGACGGTGTGGATTTTATCACGGTTCACTGCGGATTGACCCTGGCGGCCCTTGAAATGCTCAAAAACCAGGGGCGAATTACCAACATTGTCAGCCGGGGAGGCTCTTTTCTCACCACGTGGATGCTGCACCACGAAAGGGAAAATCCCCTTTATGAGGAATATGACCGTCTTCTGGAAATTGCCGAAAAGTATGACGTCACCCTGAGCCTTGGCGATGGATTGAGACCCGGCTGTCTGGCGGACGCAACGGACAGGGCCCAGATCCACGAGCTGATGACCTTAGGCGATCTGACCCGTCGGGCATGGGAAAAGGATGTTCAGGTGATGATCGAAGGTCCGGGCCATGTGCCCCTGGACCAGGTTGAAACCAATATTATCCTTCAAAAGAAGATGTGCGATCACGCACCCTTTTATGTCCTAGGTCCTTTGGTGACGGACATTGCGGCGGGATACGATCATGTGGCCTGCGCCATCGGGGGTGCTCTGGCAGGGGCTGCCGGTGCTGATTACCTCTGTTATGTGACGCCGGCAGAGCATCTCTGCCTTCCCAGCGTTGCGGATGTGCGTGAAGGCGTGGTGGTGACCAAAATTGCGGCCCATGCAGCGGATATTGCAAAAGGGAATAGGGTGGCCATTGAACGGGACCGGCAGATGGCCGTGGCCAGGCGAAATCTGGACTGGGAAACTCAGATGAAGCTGGCCATTGACCCGAAAAAAGCCAGAGCATATCGTGAGCAGAATCCACCTGAAGAGGACGATGTGTGCACCATGTGCGGGAAATTCTGTGCCATCAAGCAGGTAAAAGAGTATTTTAGAGATTGATTACTTTCCGAGGCAGAACTGGCTGAAGATAGATTCCAGTATTTCATCATCGATGGTCTGGCCCGTGATTTCACCCAAGTGGTCAAGACCGGTTTTGAGCTCAAAGGCAACAATTTCCATGGGGGCATTGTTTTTCGCTTTGATGCTCGCGTTTAAAAAACATTCTCTCGCTGTTTTAAGGGCTTCCCGATGTCTCAGGTTTGGGACCGCATGGGAGGTTGTAACCGCAAGTACGTCGTCTGAAAGGATGGCCGCTTTGATGGCCTTTTTGAGGCGGTCAATGCCCTGGCCTGTCAGTGCCGAGATTTCGACCGTGGTAAAGTGATTCGGAACATCAGCCTTTTCGGTGTAAGTTTCGGCCGGCGGGAGATCAATTTTGTTGATTACCACTAAGGCTTTTTTATTTTCACATTGGGCCAGAATATCCATATCGTCCCCATTGAGGGGTCGACTTCGGTCAATGATGATCAACAGAAGGTCCGCTTCGGCGGTTTTCTGTCGGGTGAGATGAATGCCCAGCTTTTCCACCTCGTCTTTGACCTCTCTGAGGCCTGCGGTATCCATGATGCGAATGGGAATGCCGGAGATATTGAACGTGGACTCGATGACGTCCCGGGTGGTTCCGGGGATGTCCGTTACGATGGCCCTTGGTTCATCCAGGAGGCGGTTCAACAGGCTTGATTTGCCGGCATTGACGCGGCCTACAATGACGGTATTGATGCCGTCAACCCATATGCGGCCGGCGTGGGCATTAATCAGATTGTCAATGGGTTGAACCAGGTTTTTTTCTATGAATTCCGCCCCCTCATCCCTGAAAAGGTGTTCCACGTCGTCTTCAGGGAAATCGATGGCGGCTTCCGCGTTTGCGAGAATGTGAATCGCTTTTTCCCGCAGGGCCTCGGTGTCTCTTTTAATGGATCCCTGAATCTGCTGTGCGGCCAGAACCAGTCCCCGCTCGGATCGCGCATTCATCAGATCAACAACAGCCTCTGCCTGGGAAAGATCAATTCTGCCGTTTAAGAATGCACGTTGGGTAAATTCTCCGGGTTTGGCCATCCGGGCACCCAGACCCATGAGAATCGCCAGTATCCTGGACAGCAGGGTATACCCGCTGTGAGAGTTGATTTCAACAACGTCTTCACGGGTGTAGCTGTTGGGTGCCGCCATATGGGACAACAGGACTTCGTCGATGATATCCCCCGAGTGAGGATCACAAACATATCCCATGTACAGTCGGTGACTTTCTAAAAGCGATTGAGGGGTCTTGGGTTTGAATACCTTTCTTGCGATTTCAAGGGATTTGGGTCCGCTGATCCTGATGATCCCGATCCCTGCCTGGCCGATAGGGGTGGCGATGGCCGCAATGGTATCTTCTGATGATGGCATAAGCCTAGCCAAAGATAATTGAAATTTTTAAAAACGAATATCGAATATCGAACAAGGAATGTCGAATGTCGAAGTGAAATACGGAACAACACCGGAATTAAAACTAAAATCCCCGGCATCCGTCCCCAGGAAGAGCCTGGGAACGAGGTTGAAATGCACATTTTGGGTAAAACCGAAAAAAAAGGTTACTGCGCCCGGGAGGCCCGTGAAGAACCGTTTTTCTTGGGGATAATGACCACTTTTTTTAGAATCCCTTCTCCCTTTCCTTTGGTGCCCAGTTCATTGTCGTCCCGGAGGGCCAGGTGCACGATCCTTCTGTCGTGGGGATTGAGGAGATTGGTGGCCACGGGCCGTTTCATTTTCTTGGCCTTGTCACCCATTTTCAGCGCCATCTGGACCAGGAACTCCTGCCGCCTCCGCCGGTAATTTTCAGAGTCTATGATCACACGGGAGCGTTTTTCCAATGACTTGTTGACAATTTTATTGACGATAAACTGAAGTGCATCAAGGGTTTTGCCTTTACGACCAATCAAAAGACCCGTTTTGTCCCCATCGATATTGAGGTTCACAGAGCCGTCTTCCAGCTTCCCCGTAACGGTGATCCCTTCCATGGGAATCAGGGCCAGGATGTTTTCCAGGGCTTCTTTTGCAATGGCGATTTCCTCTTCCCGGTTATTCGGGGCGGTTGTTTCCGGATCCGTCGCCGGGGGCACATCTTCCGAAGCGACCGTCACTTCTTCAGATTTTTCGACCGCCACTTTTTCGACCGTTTGGGATTCTTTCTGTTTAATGGTGACTTTGATTTTAGCCTTTCTGCTCCCCACAAGGCCGAAAATGCCGGCTGAGCCTGGTTCAAGGATGACAATATCCATCTGATCTTTGGTGAGCGCCAGTTGTCGGCAAGCGTTTTCAATGGCGTCTTGATCCGTTTTTCCTTCAAATTCGTAGGTTTCCATGAGTGTCCTCCAGTTATTACGCCGGTTTTTTATAAATTCGATATTGCTGTCCTATGGAAAGGAGGTTGTTGACCAACCAGTAAAGAACAAGCCCGGAAGGGAAATTAATGAACATAAACGTGAAAATGACGGGGAGAAACATCATAATTTTCGCTTGAGTCGGATCTCCTGGAGTCGGGGTCATCTTCTGCTGAATAAACATGGACCCGCCCATCAAAAGGGTTAGTATCGGTATTCCGTAAGGTGCCGTCATAAACGGGATTTGAAGTGAGAATTGAAATAATCGATCGGGCGCCGAGAGATCATTAATCCAAAACACAAAGGGGGCATGCCTCAGCTCGATGCAGGCGCCCAGAACCCTGAACAGGGCAAAGAATACCGGAATTTGAACCACCATGGGCAGGCATCCACCCATGGGGTTGACCTTGTAGGTCTTATACAGCCCCATCATTTCCTGGTTCAGTTTTTGTTTGTCGCCTTTATGCTTTTCCCTGAGTTTGGCCATCCGGGGCTGAAGTTTCTGCATTTCCTTCATGGACTTATAGCTCTTGTGGGTGAGCGGCCAGAACAAAATTTTGACAAGAACGGTCAAGAGGATGATGGCTAGTCCATAGTTATGGACGTATTGGTAGAAAAAATGCAGGATGTATAGCAGCGGTTTTGCGATGATATCCGTCCAACCGAAATTGATGGCTTGATCAAGGTTCTTGCCAAATTTTTTCAGGATCCCCAAGTCGCGGGGCCCGATGTAAATTTGGTATTCGCTTGTGGCCTGGGAGGATGGCGGAAGAGAAACTGAGGCAGGCAGGAATACACCTTCCATTACCCCTGATGAAAGATGTTTTCCTGTAAAGGAACCCTTGGTGGGGACTTCGGGAACAATGGCTGAAATAAAATAGTTGTCTTCCCAGCCGAACCAGCCGATATTTCCTCTGGCCGATTTTTCTTCGCCCGGGTCTTCCACCTCTATTTCGTCCAGCTTATCGTCTAAGAGCAGGGCAAAACCCACGTAGGCATAATAGCTGCCCTTGTCATGGGGTGGCACTGACCTCAAAGTCGATCTGAAAACGCCGTTTATGGGGGCGGTGGTTGGATTGGTTGCCGTCACGGCGAGATCGATGCCATATCGGTCGGGGAAAAAGCGGTAGGTCTGGGTGATGGCAATACCGTTTTGGTCGGTTCCGTGAAAAACGATTGTTGCGGGTTCCGACTCCTCATAGAGCTTCAGGGAATCTTTGTCCACTGAAAAGGCCTTATTGTTCACGTTGCCGACGGTGTTGCCTGCAAACTGAACGGTCAGGTAGTCGCCCATTCCCTGTTCCAGAGTGACCAGTTCTACATAAGGAGAATCCGGATTGGTTGTTTGACGATATTTTTTCAGTTTGAAGCTCTTTATGGTGGGTCCCATATTGCTGAAGACAACTTTGTAGAGCGGTGTATCAATTTCGATTTTCTTTTCATCCACCTGAATTACAGGCTGTTCGGCTGCCGTAACAGGCCTAGGGGGTGGGACGGTGGCCACATTAACGGGACTTTCCCCATCTTGGGTCGCCGGCTGGATGTTTTGTGCGGCGGTATCCTTTTTGATAGGCGCCTGTTTCGGCTCAGGCGAGAAAAAAAGAGACCATCCAACAAGCACGACAAAGGATAGGGCAAAAGCCAGTATTGTTTTTTTGTCCATAATCTGAGCTACTCAATCATCCTAAAGGTTTTGTTTGAAAAAACCGGCACGGCACTGTTTTTTCGACACCAGGTCAAAATGCCACAGCAGGAGTCTTTCAAATGAGGTCAATTACATCATACCAGAGGGTCATATCCGCCGGGGTGAAACGGATGACATTTTAAAATCCTGATAAGGGCTAAAAAGCTGCCTTTCAGGATCCCATACTTATGATAGGCATGGCGAGCATAGGCGGAACATGTCGGGTAGAAACGACAGGAAGGCGACCAAAAAGGCGAGATGCACAGCTGATATAAGGCTATCAGGGAGATAGGTATATATCTGCATTTGTATATGAAACCCTTTTTAGGCAACGATCTTTTCAAGTTCTTTTTCGGCTTTTCGCAAGTTCAGATAGCCGGCACCCTTTTTTGCAATGATGACGATGTCGTATCCCTGGGGGAGGCGTGCTTTATTGAGCCTGTAAAATTCTTTGATCAGTCGTTTGGCCCTGTTCCTTCTGATGGCATTCCCCACCTTTTTGCTGGCCGTTACCCCTAGTCTGGTTATTCCTAGCTCGTTCTTTCTGGCAATAGCGATGAAGTGCCTCATGCGGCAATGTTTTCCGGAACGATTTGCATTGACAAAATCCGCGCGACGCAATAGCCTTTCACATTTTGGGAGAGAAAAGGCCCCCCTCAAGCCTGGGGAAAATCGTTTCGGTCTAAAGGGCATTTATACGGTCAGTCGCTTCCGTCCTTTGGCCCTTCTTCTTTTCAGAATATTTATTCCGGCCCGTGTGCGCATTCTTGCCCTGAAACCGTGGGTTCGCGCTCTCTTTATTCTACTGGGTTGATAGGTCATTTTCATAACGGTGTAGAGCCCCTTTGTTGAAATTTTATATAAACAATAATATAAACACAGGCGTTTATTTTTGTCAAGCAGCAATTCCACCGGACGGCAATTCTCATGATGAAAACAGCATCGCGCCGTCCTTCATTTACGGCCCTAAACAGGGTCAGTGGTTGAGGCTTTAACCCCGGCTCGGGCAATTATGGTTTTTTCACATTTTTAATTGATAATTTTTGTTGCATCCTATATCTATAGGTGATCCAGGTTAATGAACCGTCCATCCTTCATTGACCACTTGGCGCTTTATTTTCTGCGTAAACGGGCGAAAGTTTCCCCCGGATAGACAGGGAATAAAATCCATTTTATGCGTATGTGAATCGAGCAGAGAGGAAAACGCGATGCTTTTTGACCCCATTCTGGGATTGTTCTCAAATGATCTGGCCATTGATCTCGGCACGGCAAATACACTCGTATATATGAAAGGCAAAGGGATTGTCTTAAGTGAGCCGTCCGTGGTGGCGGTTAGAAGAGATGGTCGAGGCAGCAGTAAAGTGCTGGCCGTAGGCAGAGAGGCGAAGATGATGTTGGGCCGAACCCCCGGCAACATCGTGGCCATCAGGCCTATGAAGGATGGGGTCATTGCGGATTTTGAAATTACTGAGGCCATGCTCAGGCATTTCATTCGCAAAGTCCACAACCGACGAACCCTTGTCAGGCCCCGCATCATCATATGTGTTCCGAGCGGCATTACCCAGGTGGAGAAACGGGCGGTTCGTGAAAGTGCGGAATCCGCCGGTGCCAGAGAAGTCTTTCTCATCGAAGAGCCCATGGCGGCGGCAATCGGGGCCGGACTGCCCATTACCGAACCCACGTGCAATATGGTGGTCGATATTGGCGGCGGAACCACTGAGGTGGCGGTTATCTCCTTAGCGGGAATTGTTTACAGTAAATCCGTCAGGGTCGGTGGAGACAAGATGGATGAGGCCATATTGCAGCATATCAAGCGAAAATACAACCTGCTGATTGGTATCAGCACCTCTGAAATCATCAAAACAGGTATTGGAAACGCCTATGCGGGAGATACGATTGAAACCATTGAAGTCAAAGGACGTGATCTGGTGACGGGAATCCCCAAAATCCTCACCATAGACTCCGACGAAGTGAGACAGGCGATTTCCGAGCAGGTTGAGACCATTGTGGAAACCGTTCGGATTGCTCTGGAACAAACGCCTCCCGAGCTTGCTGCGGATATCGTGGATTCGGGGATTGTCTTGGCCGGGGGAGGCGCCTTGCTTAAAAACCTCGACGTTCTCCTAAGAGAAGAAACAAAATTGCCGGTGACCATTACGGAAGACCCCTTGTCCACGGTGGTGTTGGGATCCGGAATGGCCCTTGACAATATCAATATGCTGAAAGAGATTACCATTCGATAAAATCTCTTATTTCCCCTTTGGCCTTCCATTGCCGTGCCCTTGATTTGGGTGTTTGGCTTCCGTATCGATAATGTAACATTAATATTTATTCATTTGAAACCGTCCTTTGGCGGGCGTGGGTTATGGGGGCGGGATTAGCCATTGCAGCGTGAAAGACGTTTTCCGAAAATCTGGATTTGGTTGGCTTTTATCTGTTTTGCTCTGTTTTTGCTTTCCTCAAATGCCGGTCAGCGCACCAGTTGGAACCGAGTTGAACAACTGGTTGTTGAGGGTGCAACGCCGATTCAGGGTTTTTTCAAGCAGACCGTAAAACTGCTGGTGGATCTCTGGGAAGATTATTTCCATCTGGTCGATGTTCAGCAGGAAAACCGGCGTTTAAGACTGGAACTGGATTCCTTTAAACGGGAAAACAGCCTTTACAGGGAACGGGTGGCCACCCATGAGCGTCTATCTGACCTTCTGAAGTTCAAGGAAGCTGTCAGCCGGCCGGCCGTTGCTGCTCAGGTCGTGGGACTGGATCCCACAGGGTGGTTTCAGTCTGTTGTGATTAACAAGGGGACGAAGTCGGGAATTAACCTGGATATGCCTGTGGTGAATGCTTCCGGCGTTGTGGGCCGAGTTGTTTCCGTCTCCCCGCACTATGCCAAGGTGCTGTTGGTTATCGATCAGAACAGTGCGGTTGACTGCCTCGTGCAGCGATCCCGAGATCGGGGAATGGTCAGGGGTCAGTCAGCCCAGGTTTGTCGACTGGATTACATGGTCAAGTCCGGCGATGTGAAGGAAGGGGATTTGGTGATCACATCGGGTCTGGGACGGGTATTTCCAAAAGGCCTTCCCGTTGGAACCATCTCCAATGTAAATGAAGGGGATGGAACGCTTTTCAAGGAAATAGAAGTGACGCCTGCGGCGGATTTTTCCAAATTGGAAGAGGTTCTGGTTATTCTGAAAAAAGAGTCAGACCCTTCAATAGACTAGGGGCCTCATCCTACATGATGCCGGGGTTTACGGGATTCGAGAGGACTGCGCCGTCAAAACTTCAGGAAGCAAGCCGATAGGCTTCTATATGTGGGCATGGGTGGGGGGAGGAATCGCAACCCTCTTAACCGGTATCTGGGGTAATCCCTGGGGTCTGGATTTTTTCGACCTGGATTTCCTGACGATTCTGACGGCCTATCTTTTCCTGACATTCGGCCAGATCTGGGCGGGTGTTTTCGCTCTGGGCCAGGGTTTTCTGATTGATGCTTTTTCAGGAGGATTGCATGGCCTGTTTTCTGCCGCGTACCTGAGTGCGTTCTTCGTGATCCTGGTGGGATCTCGGTTTTTTAATCTTTTGAACCCGAAAGGGCAGATCATTATTATTGCGCTTTCGGTTTTACTGAAAAATGCCATGCTGTTAATCCTTCTTCGCATCTTTTCCCAGGATATCGTTTATTCAAAAACTTTTCTGTTGGTTTCCCTTGTTTCTATCGGTGTTACCGGTTTGGCTGGGCCACTTTTTTTTCAATTGTTCAACCATTTGCGAGGGGTTCCCAACAGAATGGCTGAAGGGGCTTCGCCCGATGAGAATTGAGCGTATGACGTCTTTGTTTTTCAGACAATTCTTCATTTCCCAACCCTGTTGCAGCAATAACAATAATGGAAGAACAAGGGTGAAGAAGCCTTGAAATCATCAAATTTTGACCCTGTGTCTCAGGATGTTTTTGCAAAACAGCTGAAAATCGCTGTGCTGTTTGTTTTGGTGATTTTCAGTATCCTTATCCTCAGGCTGTGGTTTCTGCAGATTGTAAATGGATCAGCCTATCGGGACAGGAGCGAAAATAACCGAATCCGGCTTCAGAGTATGGCGCCTTTCAGAGGGGTGATTCGGGACCGCAGCGGACAAATCCTGGTAGATAATCGGCCGTCCTATGATCTTTACGTCATCCCGGAGGAAATTCACGATACCGAGGCTTTGCTGAACCGGTTGGCTGTCCTGGGGGATCTTGAGATGGCGCCCATAAAAGAAAGATTCAGTCGCCCAGCCGGCGGGTACCCCTTCAAGCCGGTTTGCCTGAAGAAGGATATTTCCCGTGAGGAATTGGCCATGCTGGAAACGCGCCGATTCGATCTGCCGGGGGTCATGATCAAAGTGCGACCTCAAAGGCATTATTTTTACGGTGATCTGGCCGCGCATGTGCTGGGATATCTGGGAGAGATCAGCGAGAAACAATTGAAAAGTGGTAAATTCCCCAATACCAGGTCTGGTGATTTGATCGGTAAAACCGGAATAGAACGGAGATGGCAGAAGTCGCTCAATGGGGGGCGCGGCGGAGAGCAGGTGGAGGTTGATGCGTCGGGACGAAGGATTAAAGTAATCTCTCAAAGGCCTCCCGTTTCCGGCGCGGATGTTTGTCTGACCATTAATCGGGAATTGCAGACGCTGGCTGAAAAGGCCTTGAATGGAAAGCACGGGGCTATTGTGGCCATGGATCCCAGAAACGGTCAGATCCTGGCTTTGGCAAGCAGCCCTTCATACGATCCCAATCTGTTCATTACGGGTTTTGATGAGGGCACTTGGAAAAACATGGTGTCCTCCAGTGATTATCCGCTGCATAACCGGGCCCTTACCGGACAATATCCACCCGGCAGTGTCTTCAAAATCGTTGTGGCTCTGGCGGGTCTTCAAGAAGGGGTCATCACGCCCGGGGAGACGTTTTACTGCAATGGTAAATATTCCCTGGGCCGTGGGAAATACCGTTGCTGGAAGCGTTGGGGTCATGGAAAAGTAGATCTGAATCGAGCGCTCGTTGAATCTTGCGACATCTATTTTTATCAATTGGGGATGCGGCTCGGGGTAGACAGAATCGCCCACTATGCCCATCAGCTGGGCCTGGGGCAAAAAACCGGGCTTAACCTGGGATGTGAAAGAGGCGGGCTTATCCCCACAGCCGAATGGAAACGGAAACGGTGGGGGGTTCCCTGGCAGGGTGGGGAAACAGTCTCTACCGCCATCGGTCAGAGTTTTGTGCTGGTCACCCCCTTGCAGGTCGCCACCTTTGTTTCGGCGGTCTTTAACGGGGGGCATGTTTTCAGGCCCCAGGTGACCCGATGGGTTCGGAAACCGGGCGGTGAAAGCATCTTTGAGTTTGCACCCCAATTGATCAGAGATGTGAAGATCAAACCGGAATATCTGGAGCTTGTCAAAAAGGCCCTTTCCGGTGCGGTTAACAATCCCCATGGCACCGGGTCAAAAGCCAGGCTGATGGATATTACGGTCGCCGGGAAGACCGGCACGGCTCAGGTGGTGAATCTCAAAAAAGAAAAGGACGCGGAAGCGAAGGGTGAAATTCCCTGGAAGTACCGGGACCATGCCTGGTTCGTTGCGGTTGCACCGGCCGACGCCCCCAGGATTACGGTGTCTGTTCTCATTGAGCACGGCGGACACGGTGGCAGTGCTGCGGCTCCCATTGCCAAAACACTTATTGAGGCATATCTCCGGGTGCCGGTTGATTAATTAAATCATGCTTGATCGAAGACTGATTCAGAATTTTGACTGGGTTTTGCTGTTGGTCCTGCTGTTGCTGGCGGGGATCAGTATCCTCAATCTTTACAGCGCTACCTATGCCATTCGGGATGTGGGCGGTTCCCGAATCTTTATGAAACAATTCTATTGGTTTATAATCGGTTTCAGTGTTTTCCTGGTGATGATCACATTTAATTATTATTATCTTGAGCGGTTGGCTTATCCGGCTTATTTCTTTACGGTAGCGCTTCTGATTATTGTTCTGCTGGTGGGAAAGGTCATGTCGGGGTCGCAGCGCTGGTTGAGTTTGGGCCCGGCTGTTTTTCAACCGTCGGAACTGGCAAAGATTTCAATGGTGCTGGTTCTGGCCAAATTTTTCAGTGACAGGGAAGGATCTGAAGAATACCGGCTGCGTGACCTCTGGCAACCCTTTATTCTTATTTTGGTACCGTGCGGTCTTATCTTGAAGGAACCGGATCTGGGAACGGCGCTTTTTCTGGGTATGGTATCCTTTTCAATGATTTTAATCGTTAAGGTCAACCGGAAATCCTTATTGATCTTTCTGGGATGCTGTCTCCTGGCAGCCCCGGTGATCTGGTTCGGCATGAAGGATTACCAGCAGCGGCGCATCCTGACGTTTCTGCAACCCGATATGGAACCTCTGGGGGCCGGTTACCATATCAACCAATCCAAGATTGCCATTGGATCCGGTCAATTCTGGGGCAAAGGGTATTTGCAGGGAACCCAGACCCGCCTGCATTTTCTTCCGGAACAGCATACCGATTTCGCTTTTTCCGTGCTGGCGGAAGAATGGGGTTTGGTGGGCGTTACGGTACTCCTGCTGCTGTATCTTTTTTTGATCCTCTGGGGGTTGAATATCGCCAAAGAATCCAAGGACAGGTTCGGCGCCATCCTTGCCGTGGGTATTGTCGCCATCGTATTCTGGCAGGTGGTCATCAATGTGGGGATGGTCACGGGTTTGCTGCCGGTTGTGGGGATTCCATTGCTGCTATTCAGTTATGGCGGTTCATCCCTGATTTCAACCATGGCGGCCATGGGACTCTTGATGAATATCAGCATGAGGCGTTTTATGTTTCAATAAGTAGTGCCCATCCACGAATGGCCAATTTGCCCGATTTCGGCGTCAGGCCAAAATTGTAATCCTCGAAATACTTCAATATATTCCTGCGGTTACAATTTTCGCCTTCCTTGAACTCGAACAAATTTTCTCATTCGTGGATGGACACCAAGTAGCTGCTGCTTGGTGAACTTGAAGGTTTATCTTTTCTTTTTGTTGCATGAAAACGAAAGCTTGTGTTATAGACCCTTGCGTTTTGGGTGTCGAAGGGTAGATCCGGACGAGGGAGAGGTTGAACCATGCCTGCACGGAATCACCAAATTTTCGTAAATACCACTGGCGGAACGGATATCGTTGATATTACGTCAAAAGTTGAAAGTGAGGTCGAAAAAGCGCGGGTGACAGACGGGGCGGTGACCCTTTTTGTGCCGGGTTCCACCGGTGCATTGACCACCATTGAATTTGAAAGCGGTGTGGTCAACGATCTGAAAAAAGCCATTGAAAGGATGGCGCCCAAAGGTATCACCTACGAACACAATGAACGTTGGGGAGACGGAAACGGTTATTCCCACGTTCGTGCGGCTATTTTCGGAGCCTCATTGCATATTCCCATTGTGGGCGGCAATCTGACGCTCGGAACGTGGCAGCAGATTGTTCTCCTTGATTTTGACAACAGACCCCGTAAAAGACGGATTGAGGTTCAAATATTTGAATAAATCATCTTCCAGGAAAAAAATGCCATCCATCAGCAAGAAGATCAGTTTTCCGGATAATGAACTGATGCGGGCACTGTGTGGGGAGCAAAATGCGCATCTGAACCTGATTGAAAAGAAGATCGGGGTTTCCGTGAACCTGCGAGGAAATGTGTTGCTGCTTCAGGGTGGGGATTGGGAAGTGGAATTGGCCGAAAAAGTATTTTCGCAGCTTTATGCGTTACTGGAATCTCGGTATCCACTCTATATCAATGATGTGGCCCACGCCATCAGGATTTTAAGCGGTGATGGTTCGGTGGATTTGAAGAAGATATTCAAAGACGAGGTTTATATCACGTCCCAGAAGAAAATTATTACGCCCAAAACCATTAACCAGAAAAAATACATCGACAGCATTAAAAAATATGATATCGTGTTTGGAATCGGGCCGGCTGGGACGGGAAAAACTTACCTTGCCATGGCCATGGCTGTCGCATCACTGATCAGGAAAGACTGCAATCGGATAATTCTGGCCCGGCCCGCGGTGGAAGCGGGGGAGCGTCTGGGATTTTTGCCGGGCGATCTGTATGAGAAAGTGAACCCCTACCTTCGGCCTTTGTATGATGCCCTCCACGACATGATGCCCTTTGAAAACGCATCCGAGCTGTTGGAGAAAGGGGTCATTGAGGTGGCGCCGCTGGCGTTCATGAGAGGGCGCACACTGAACGATTCCTTTGTGATTCTGGATGAGGCACAGAATGCGACGCCTGAGCAGATGAAGATGTTTCTAACCCGTCTGGGCTTCAGTTCCAAGGCGGTGATTACCGGAGATATTACCCAGACGGATTTGCCCAAAGGGCAAATATCGGGCCTGATTGAGGCCTCGCAGACGCTTACGGGAATTGAAGGCATTGAGTTTGTTTCCTTTTCCAGGGAAGATGTGATCAGGCATCCGTTGGTTCAGAAGATTATTGATGCTTACGAGAAACTGGATAGACGGAAAAAGGTTTGAGGTGCGGCATTGTTATGACAAGACATACGTCAAATGAACGAAAACTCAAGACCCTGCACCAGAAAAAAAATGCCGGACGGCGGGAAAAAGATCCATCCGCCAGACCTAAATCCGGCCGTTCGGATCGCACGCCCCGGTTTCGGGATGATACCAAAAAATGGTGTATTTTCATCGGCCTCAGCCTGATCTTTTCCATACTGCTTTTCCCCAGCATCCTGACCCCAACCAAAACATATAACCTGGGGGATGTGGCCGATCGTGACATGAAGGCTTCCAGGGAATTTCTGGTGGAAAATAACGAGCTGACGGAAAAGAACAGAGTGGAAGCCGTTCGTGCCGTTTTGCCCGTTTATGATTTTGATCCCACGGCAACCGATGTGATCCCCAGGGTAAAAGAAGCCTTTGCGGTCGGTCGAAAGTATTTGGCCGATGCTTTGAAACTGGCGTGGACGTCCACATCCCCTGAAGAAGCTCAAAAAGAACACCTTGCCATAACGAATGCTTTCCGAACGCGATTTTTTGAAATCCTGGATATTCCTGAAAACAATGCCCTTTTCCATACATTGATGATGAGCGATTTTTCGCCCAAGGCGGAGTTAATCACCATCGGTTTGATCAGCGATGTTTTCAAACGGGGTGTGGTGGGCAATCAGGAGATGCTGATGTCCTATCGTGGCAAGGGGATTGTCCTTCAAAACATCAAAGACGGAAAAGAGGAGGAGGTTTCCGGTCTTGATCGCTTTTATAACCTTAAAACCGCCATCGCGCTTGTTCGAGAGCAGGGTCGGTCGCTCACCCGAACCCTATGGCCTGAAAAACTGGCGCAGGCCACGTTGGAGTTGGCCGTATCTCTCATCAAGCCCAATCTCACGTTCAACAAGCGGGAAACAGCGCTACGGAAGGAAGCGGCTGGGGAATCGGTTAAGCCCTTCTTTTTCAAGGTCAAAAAGGGCGAAATTTTTATCAGGGAAGGTGAACGAATTAAGCCGGAACAACTGGTTAAACTGAGCGCTCAGTACAAATATTTAAAACAAAAAAAGATGCTGGGAAGGGTTCCCGCCATGGCGGTTCTCATGGCGTTCCTGTTGGTTTCCATGTATCAGCTGGGCTTAAAAAAGAGCAGGTCAACAGATTCGGAAATCAGAGACCTGCTTTTAAACGCGGCGATGCTGCTGGTCATCTTTTTTGTGGTGATTGCGTTTAATTTTATGGCGATTGAAACGGCTCGGGGGTTCCATTTTTTCTCTCCAAGAGCCCTGTTGTATGCCATTCCGGTTGCAGGCGGCGCCATGCTGATTTGTATATTTCACGGCATTGTCACCGCCGCCAGCTTTTCCCTGATCGTTTCCGTCCTGGCCTGTGCGGTTGTGGATGGTCGGGTGGAGTTTTTCATCTATTTTTTCGTCAGCTCCCTTTTGGCGGCCACCTGGGTGCGTCGTTACAGGGAAAGGGGCGTTTTTATTGAGGCGGGTCTTAAGGTGGGCCTGTGTAATATGATTCTTGCCTTTGCCATGGAGGGATTGCATGGCGCCTTTTTTAATATTGAGAGCGTTATTGCCTGTTGTTCGGCGTTCATAGGGGGCGTGTTGGTCGGTGTGATTGCCACGGGGTTGATGCCGCTGATCGAAATGTCCTTCGGGTACACCACGGATATCAAGCTGATGGAACGGGCCAATCTTGATCAGCCCCTTCTAAGGGAGTTAATGGTTCAGGCGCCCGGAACCTATCACCACAGCGTTATCGTCAGCAATATGGTAGAGGCTTCGGCCAGAGCTATCGGCGCAAATCCTTTGCTGGCCAAGGTCGCCGCGTACTATCATGATATCGGCAAGATTAAGAAGCCCCTTTATTTCATTGAAAATCAAGCGGGCAGGGCTAACCGGCATGAAAAACTGGCGCCTTCCATGAGTGCCCTCATCCTTATTGCCCATGTGAAAGACGGTATGGAGCTGGCCCGTCAGGCCAAACTGGGCCGGGGGATCATTTCGATTATCGAGCAGCATCACGGGACGTCCCTGATCTCATTCTTCTATGGAAAGGCCAGGGAAAGAGCTGAGAGAAAAGGGGATAAATCCCTGCGCGTAAAAGAGGAAGATTTTCGTTACCCCGGGCCCAGGCCCCAGACAAAGGAAGCGGGTCTCGTGATGTTGGCGGATGTGATCGAGGCGGCTTCCAAAACCCTTGTGGATCCCACTTCGGCGCGAATACAGGGAATGGTGCAGAAGATTATGAACAAGGTTTTTTCAGATGGGCAACTGGATGAGTGTGAGTTGACGCTCAAAGATCTTCATGCCATCGCCAAAAGCTTTAACCAGACCTTGAGTGGTATTTTCCATCATCGGGTTGAATATCCCGAGCCTGTGGCTAAAATTTCCTCCACACGTCCTCGAGACAGTTCGGGAAGCGGCAAAAACGGTCTGAACAGGAAGACTGAAAATGGAGATACAGATCAGGATGGACTGTCCGGTCCCCGGGCTGGACGAGCAGAAAATAAGGGTGAAAGTGAAGAGAGCCTTAGAAGACTTGGGCTGTCATAATAAAGAGTTGAGCATCCTGTTCACAGACGACGAACACATGGCGGCGCTGAACCGGCAATACCGGGATAAGGAAGGTGCCACCGATGTGCTGTCTTTTTCCATGGCGGAAGACTCGGACGGAGAGACATCCCCCGCCTTTTTTGAACCGGTCATGCTGGGAGATGTGGTCATTTCCGTGGACACGGCTTTGCGGGATGCGGAAGAACTGGAAGAGTCCTTTGGAAGAACCGTTAACCGGTTGTTAATCCATGGTATTTTGCATCTTCTGGGGTATGATCATGAGAAATCTCAAGTGGATGCCATGTGTATGACAAAAGAAGAAGAGCGGTTGATGGCATATCTCGAAAAACCGTGAACTATTATAACTTGTGGAGGTTGAATGATGGCCAAACTGACGGTTAATGTGGATCATGTGGCAACGGTTCGTCAGGCCAGGGGAATTGATGTCCCCGATCCGGTCCTGGCAGCCGGTCTTGCTGAGCTTGCGGGTGCGGATGGCATTATCTGTCACCTCAGGGAGGACAGACGTCATATCAATGACAGAGATCTCAGGTTGTTGCGGGAGACTGTAAAGACAAGGCTCAATATGGAAATGGCGGCAGTCGATGAGATGGTTGAAATAGCTTCTTCCGTCAAACCGGATATGGTTACCCTGGTGCCTGAAAAAAGAGAAGAACTGACGACCGAAGGTGGGCTGGATGTGGTGGCCCGACCGGACCATTATGGTAAGGTTGTTGAGCGGCTTCACCGGGCGGGAATCAAGGTCAGTTTTTTCATAGACCCGAATCCGGAACAGGTTGAGGCTGCCCGCGGTTGTCAGGGAGATATTATTGAGATTCATACCGGTCATTACTCAGATGCGGAATCCGAAGATGAGGCGGAAAGGCGCTTTGAACGGGTTGTTCGCGCTGCCCAAGCGGCTGCGTCAATGGATTTGGGTATCAGCGCCGGCCATGGGCTCAACTATATCAACATCAAAAGGTTTGAATCGCTGCCCCTGGTGGAAGAATACAGCATCGGGCACAGCATTGTTGCCATGGCGGTTCTGGTGGGGTTTGATCAGGCGGTTCGAGAAATGATTGAACTGGTGAAATCCTTTTAAATGGGGGAGGGACACAATCATGTTGAATGCCGGCGATATTATGACAACGGAAGTGATTACCGTCAAAGAGGAAACCCCTCTCAAGGAGCTTGCGGAGATCCTGTACAAAAATCACATTAACGGCGTCCCCGTGGTGGACGATGAAGGATTGTTGATCGGCATTATCTGTGAAAGCGATCTGGTTCGAAAAGACAAGAAACTGCACATCCCCACTGTCGTGGCGCTTTTTGACGCCGTGTTTTATCTTGAAAGCTCGAAAACCCTTGAAAAGGAGATCAAACAGATCAGTGCCACCACCGTTAGCGACCTGTTTACCCGTGAGGTGGTGACCGTGGATGAAAAAACGCCCATTGACGAGATCGCCACCCTCATGACCCAGAAAAAGACTTATACCATTCCCGTCATGGATGGGAAACGTCTGGTGGGTATTGTCGGCAAGGGCGATGTGATAAGGACTTTTATTTCTTGAAAGACAAACGCGTGCGTTACCGGACCGAATCCCCTGAAGAAACCGTTGGGCTGGGGAGGAAGCTGGGCCAGCTCCTTCAAACGGGCGATTTGATTGTTCTGGCGGGAGAGCTGGGTTGCGGAAAAACGTGGTTCACCAAAGGCATTGCCCTGGGAGTTGGCGTCTCCCCCCGTGAGGTGGTGACCAGCCCCTCATTTGCGTTGATGAACGAATACGAGGGTGAATGCAGGCTTTTCCATATGGATGTTTACCGTTTGGAAACCCAAAGGGATTTCCTGGATACGGGGTTGGATGAGTGTTTTGAGGGCAGGGGTATTGTGGTGATGGAATGGGGTGACAAGTGGCCTGAAATCCTGCCGGAGTGTCGACTGAACGTGGTCTTTTCAATTCTGGGTGAGGAATCGCGGGAATTGTTGATGACCGGGGAGCACGCCAGGGTGGGTGAAATTTTAGAAGGCCTGAAACCGGGCATATAGATTGAGGAAAGGGTATGGCACGCATTGTACAAAAATATGGCGGCACTTCCGTGGGCAGCATTGAAAAGATTAAGGCGGTGGCTGAGCGCGTTATTGAAGCCTATGTACAGGGAAACCAGATGGTCGTGGTGCTTTCCGCCATGGCCGGTCAAACCGACGGGCTGATCGGCATGGCCAAAGAGATCAATCCTGATCCGGATTTGCGGGAGCTGGATGTGCTCATGTCCACGGGGGAGCAGGTTAGTGTGGCTTTGTTCGCCATGACGGTGAAATCCCTTGGGTATGACGCCCGTTCCCTGCTGGGGTTTCAGGCGGCGATTCACACGGACGATGCTTACGGAAAGGCCAGGATTCACGATATTGAGATTGATCGGATCACGCGAAACCTGGATGCGGGACGGATCGTCACGGTGGCCGGGTTTCAGGGGCTCAACGCCCGCGGTGACATCACCACCCTGGGGCGTGGCGGTTCGGACACTACGGCGGTGGCTCTTGCGGCGGCGCTTGATGCCGATGTGTGTGAGATTTTGACGGATGTGGACGGGGTTTATACAACGGATCCCAACGTGTATCGGAAAGCGAAAAAGATGGACTTTATTTCATACGACGAAATGCTGGAGATGGCCAGCATGGGGGCTAAAGTTCTTGAAATCCGTTCGGTGGAGTTTGCCAAGAAGTTTAATGTACCGATTCACGTAAGATCCACTTTTAACAAGGAAAGGGGTACCATGGTGGTTGCTGAAACTAAGGACATGGAAAAAGTCGCGGTGTCGGGAGTGGCCTACAATAAGAACGAGGCCAGGATCACCATACGAAAAGTCCCGGATCAGCCGGGGGTGGCATCCAGAATCTTTGATCCGGTCTTCAAAGCCGACATTATTGTGGACATGATCGTTCAGAATACCAGCCAGGATGGATTCACGGATCTTACCTTCACGGTGCCCAAGGCGGACTTTTACAAGACCATGAAGCTCGTCAGTGATGTGGGGAAGGATGTGGGCGCGGAAACGGTTCTGGGGGATGAGGACATCGCAAAGGTTTCCATTATCGGCGTCGGCATGCGGGTCCATGCGGGCATTGCCAAAAAGATGTTTTCGGCTCTGGCCGACAAGAACATCAACATCATGATGATCAGTACGTCGGAAATTAAGATTTCCTGTGTCATCGAGGAAAAATATACTGAACTGGCGGTACGTGTTCTTCACGACACCTTTGGCCTGGACCATGCAAAAGAGGAAATACTTTAGCGGTGCCGGGGCTTTTTTCCTGCTTTTTTTGCTGTTGCTCATGAACTTTCTGGGTGACATCAGGAAATCGACCTTTCCTCTGAAGCGGCAGTCCGCAGGGAAAGTGTTTGTTCAGGCCCCGGGTAAAATGTCGTCTTTTCACCGTCTGACCCTGGGAATTCCCATTTCCGTCAATACTGACACGGCTCTTGGGTTAACGGCTGTACCCGGAATCGGCCCTAAAACGGCCGCGGCCATCGTTCGTGCCCGTGAACGGTCAGGCGGATTTACACAGTTGAATGAGCTGTTGTCCATCCGTGGGATCAGCGCATCCCTTTATCACAAAATAAGCCCTTATCTGGCGTTATGAGAGAATTACAATGGTATGATTGTTTTAGGCATAGACACATCCTGCGATGATACATCGGCCGGTATCGTGGCCGATGGTACAACACCCATGGCCAATGTGATCCACTCTCAAGTAGCCGTTCACCACCCTCACGGCGGGGTTGTTCCTGAACTGGCTTCCAGGGAGCATGTGAGAAATATGGTGCCTGTGGTGGATGAGGCGCTGAAACAGGCGGGGGTCGGTATGGCGGACCTGGACGGCATTGCCGTCACCGTGGGACCTGGACTGGTGGGGGCGCTTCTGGTGGGACTATACCATGCCAAAGGGTTGGCCTATGTCCTGGAAAAGCCCTTGATGGCTGTGAACCACCTGGAAGCCCATATCCTTTCCATTTTTCTGGAAGCGGAACATCCGCCTTTTCCCTTTGTGGCCCTGACGGTCTCCGGTGGGCATACGAGCCTCTATTTGGTTGAGGATTTCGGTTGCTATACCCTTTTAGGCCAGACCCTGGATGATGCAGCCGGTGAGGCATTTGATAAAGTGGCCAAGATTTCCGGAATGGGGTATCCGGGAGGGGTCGCCATCGAAAAAGCATCCAGAACAGGCCGTCCGGATGCTGTGGCTTTTCCACGGGCCTATATGTCCAAGACCTCTTTAGATTTCAGTTTCAGCGGGCTCAAAACAGCCGTTTCCCTGTTTCTGAAAAAATGGCGTGAAGACCCTTTATTAACGGCTGAGATCAGTTTGAACGATATCGTTGCGTCTTTTCAGGAATCCGTCGTGGATGTGCTCGTGGACAAGGTTATGGCCGCCGCAAAACGCATGGGGGTGGCCTCGGTGGTGCTCGCAGGCGGCGTGGCATGCAATAACCATTTAAGAAAATCTCTGGTGGAAACCGCAGGTCTGGATGGTATCCGGGTATATTATCCCCGTCCCGCCTATTGTACGGACAACGGGGCCATGATCGCTCTGACGGGGTACCACCGGTTTATGCGAAATGATACCGCCCATATGGCGGTGGACGTGAGGGCCAGGTATCCGATTCAGGACCTGATGTCTGATTAATCTTGAAAGCACGCAGACTTATCCGATACTACTACCTCCGGTTTATTCGATTGCGGGGCGATCCCCATGAGCTGGCGCTCGGCATGGCGTTCGGGATCTTTACAGGTATGATGCCCATAATGCCCTTTCAAATGGCCGTTTCCGTTGCACTGGCACTCATTTTCAAGGGGAGTAAAATCACAGCGGCCTTGGGGACGTGGATCAGCAATCCCCTGAACTGGTATTTTTTATATTACTTCAGCTACAAGCTGGGTGCCTGGATCCTGGGTATGGAAGGGTATAGCGTCATATTTGCAACCATTATGGACATGGTTCGATCCGAGGTGGAATCCATGGTCATTGTGGAAAAGATCCTTCAATCCGGCGGGTTCATGGCGGCCGCCTTTCTCCTGGGGGGGTTGATCATGGGCGCGGTGGTCGCATTGCCTTCCTATTTTATTTTCCTGACCATTTTCAAACGCATACGGCGGTGGCGGGACGCCGGCTAGGGGCTGAATATTGGCATTTGTCGGAACACTTAAAGCAGGTCAGCCCTTCAGGCCCAAAAAGAGACTGGGGCAGAATTTTCTGGTGGACCCCACCATCAGCGAAAAGATCATATCCCTTTCGGGATTTTCGGCCGATGACGCGGTTTTGGAAATCGGACCCGGAAAAGGCGCTTTGACCCTGCCCCTGGCGGAAAAGGTGAAACATGTGGTGGCGGTTGAAATGGATGTCCAACTGGTGGAATGGCTCAGCGGCAGTCTTAAAAAGGCCGGCCTCAACAACGTGACCCTGCTGCACGAGGATATCCTGAAACTGGACTGGCAAACGTTGAGAAAACATTTTCAAGGCAGAATTCCCATCATCGGGAATCTGCCTTACAATATTTCATCGCCTGTTCTCGAGAAGATGTGTCAAAATCCCCGATGGATGGGGCAGGCTGTCCTCATGTTTCAAAAGGAAGTCGCCCAACGGTTGACCGCACCATCGGGAAGCAAGGCTTACGGGGCTTTGACCCTTCTGGTGCAGTACCATGCCAGAGTCCTTTCACTTCTCAAAGTGTTAAAGGGGTCTTTTTTCCCCGTGCCCAAAGTGGATTCCATGGTAGTTTCCGTTGATTTTGAAAAACCGTACCCCCAAAGAGCGGCTCATGAGGCGTTTTTCAGGAAAGTGGTCAAGGGGGCTTTTGCCCACCGAAGAAAGACGATTTTGAACTCCCTGAAAGGGGCAATGCCGGATCAGACCCGCGAATCCCTTTCAAACGCCCTGGCGGCATGTGGCATAGAATCCGGAAAACGGGCGGAAGTACTTGAAATGGGGGATTTTCTGCGGCTTTCATCGATGCTGGCCATTGACAACCCGATAACCAGATGATACAAAACAAAATTTCGCTCTAAAACCATTAGAAAATACCGTTGATGCTATGGAAATCATAAAAACCGTTAGCCATATGCAGCAGGCTTCCGATGCCATTCGCATGGGGGGGGAATCTCTTGCCCTGGTGCCCACCATGGGGTTCCTTCACGAGGGGCATCTCACGCTGATGCGAGCGGGAAAAGACCATTGCGACCGACTGGTTATGAGCCTTTTCGTCAATCCTACCCAGTTCGGTCCCAATGAAGATTTTGAGGCTTATCCCAGGGACACCGAGGGGGATCTCAAGAAAGCTGAAACGGTGGGGGCTGATATGGTGTTTATGCCCTCCCCGGCGGAGATGTACCCTCTGGGCGCTCAAACCAGTGTGGTGGTGAAAGATCTGCCGAATCATCTGTGCGGTCTGTCGCGGCCGGGACACTTTGACGGTGTGACGACCGTTGTGGCGAAACTGTTTCATATCGTAAAGCCCCATGTGGCTGTTTTTGGCCGGAAAGACTACCAGCAGTTGGCCGTTATCAGCCGAATGGTCATGGACCTTGATATGGACATTCAGATCATCGGCGTTCCCACAATACGGGAACCGGATGGATTGGCCATGAGCTCCCGGAACAGTTACCTGAGCCCGGAAGAGCGAAAATCGGCCCTTTCACTCAAAAAATCCCTGGACCTGGCACAACGGCTGTTTAACGAAGGGGAGAAGAACGCCCAGGTGGTAAAGGATTTTGTGCGGTCCTATATTCTGGAACATCCTTACACGGAGATCGATTATATGGCCCTGTGTGATCCGCTTACCCTGGACGATGTGGATACCCTTTCCGACGGCACCCTGATGGCTTTGGCGGTTCGGGTGGGAAAAACCCGGTTGATTGATAATGGCCGGTTGAAGAAATGAAAAGCAGTTATCAGTTTCCAGTTATCAGTTTCCAGTTTTTAAACCGCTAACCGGAAACGTTTGTAAAACCTAAGACCTTAAAATCTAAACTAAAGGAGTTTTTTATGAAAAGCGCAAACTTTCTGTTTACCTCGGAGTCCGTGACCGAAGGTCATCCGGATAAGGTCGCTGACCAGATATCCGATCATATACTGGATCATATGTTTCAGCAGGATCCAAAATCCCGAGTGGCCTGCGAGACCCTGGTGACCACCGGGATGGCCATGATTTCCGGGGAAATTACCACCACCGCCTATGCGGACATACCGGATATTGTCAGGCAAACCATTAAGGATATCGGCTACAAGAATTCGTCCATGGGGTTTGACTGGGAAACCTGTGCCGTACTCTCCACCATTGATAAGCAGTCTCCGGATATTGCCATGGGTGTCGATACCGGTTCCGGACTGTTTCAGGAGCAGGGGGCCGGAGACCAGGGACTCATGTTCGGATATGCGTGCAAAGACACGGTTGTTCTGATGCCCATGCCCATTTATCTGGCCCATGGACTGACCCGGCGACTCGCCCACGTGAGAAAATCCGGCCAGTTGCCATGGCTCAGGCCCGACGGGAAGAGTCAGGTGACTGTTGAATATGTAAATGGAAAGCCTACACGGATCCATACGGTGGTTATTGCCGCTCAGCACAGCCCGGACGTGGATTACGATACCCTCCGGGAGGCGATCATCGAAAAGGTGGTCATGGAAGTGATTCCGGCGGAAATGCTGGATGAATCCACCCAGTATTTTATCAACACCACGGGCCGGTTTGTGGTGGGAGGCCCTCAAGGGGACTGCGGGCTCACCGGGCGCAAAATTATCATGGATACCTATGGCGGATTCGGTTACCACGGCGGCGGCGCATTTTCCGGAAAAGATCCGTCCAAGGTGGATCGAAGTGCATCTTATATGTGCCGCTATGTGGCCAAAAATATTGTGGCGGCGGGACTGGCTGAAAAGTGTGAAATTCAGGTGGCCTATACTATCGGTCGCGCTGATCCGGTGTCCGTTATGGTGGGCGCTTACAGCACCGGTGTGCTGTCCAGCCGGGAACTTACGGAGATCGTCAAAAAGGAGTTTGATTTGAGGCCGGCGGCCATTATTGAACGTCTGGATCTGCTTCGCCCCATCTACCAGAAGACTTCCAATTACGGCCATTTCGGACGCGAGTTGCCCGAGTTTACCTGGGAAAAAACGGATATGGTTGAAACACTTAAGCGCGCGGTAAAATAGGTTGTTTAAGGCAGATTTTGCCGGATATGAAAATAATAAGAGGATATATTTAAATGGATTATGATATTAAAGACATTCAGCAGGCGGAAAAAGGTCGTTTGAGAATCGAGTGGGCCGAGAAGAGCATGAAGGTTCTCAGAACGATCAAGGAACGTTTTGACGCCGAAAAACCCTTGAAAGGGCTCAGGCTTTCCGCCTGCCTTCATGTGACCACCGAGACGGCTGCTCTGGTGAAGACCCTCAAGGCCGGAGGGGCGGATGTGGTTCTTTGTGCTTCCAACCCCCTTTCCACCCAGGACGATGTGGCCGCCTCCCTGGTGGCCGATGATGAAATTCCGGTCTTTGCCATCAAGGGCGAAGACCATGCCACCTATTACAGCCACATCCTGTCGGCCCTTCAGTATGAGCCCCATATCACCATGGATGACGGTGCGGATCTGGTGAGTTCCCTTCATTTTATTGCCCTTCAGAAATGGGACGATCTGGAAGCATCCGTCAGCGCCTGGGGGCAGGGTCTGTCCGAGGAAGATCGAAGCCGGTTTTTGAAGAACATCATCGGCGGTACCGAAGAAACCACCACCGGTGTCATACGGCTTCGAAGCATGGAAAAAGCCGGGGTCCTTCAATTCCCCGTGGTCTCGGTGAACGATGCTGATACCAAGCACCTGTTCGACAACCGTTACGGCACCGGGCAGAGTACGGTGGACGGCATTATCCGGGCCACCAACCGGCTGCTGGCGGGTAGCTCTTTTGTGGTCAGCGGTTACGGCTGGTGTGGAAGAGGGGTTGCCACCAAGGCCAAGGGTCATGGCGCCCACGTAATCATCTGCGAAGTGGACCCGCTTCGGGCCCTTGAGGCGGTAATGGATGGATTTCAAGTGATGCCCATCGCTGCTGCTGCGCCCCTGGGTGATTTTTTCTGTACCCTGACCGGCGATATCAATGTCATCCGGGTGGCGCACTTTCTGGAAATGAAGGAAGGGGCCATTGTGGCGAACTCCGGGCATTTTGACGTGGAGTTAGACCTTAAGGGTCTGGCGGGTGCGTCAACGGCCAGGCGACGGATCAGAGAGTTTGTAGAGGAGTTTTCCCTGAACAACGGCCGGAAAATCTATGTGCTGGGCGAGGGCAGGCTCATCAATCTGGCTGCGGCGGAAGGGCACCCCTCAAGTGTTATGGACATGAGTTTTGCCAACCAGGCCCTCAGCGCCGAATATATGGCCAAGGAACACGCCCATATGGAAAGTAAGGTCTATCCCGTTCCCCACGATATCGACCAGGAGATCGCACGGCTGAAGTTGAAGTCCATGGGTGTTCAGATCGACACCCTGACCGAAGAGCAGAAACATTATCTCTCCTCCTGGGAGATGGGAACGTGATTCGATTGCGGAATTAAACGTAAACCTTTGAGGAGTTCAATATGTCCGGAAACATTTTTCGTCAATTGCAGGAACAACTGGATCAGTATTCTATTGGATTTCCCGCCACTGAATCCGGGGTTGAGATTAGGATTTTGAAAAAGCTCTTCACCGAAGAAGAGGCGGAGATGTACCTTTATATGAGTATGCTGCTGGAAACCCCTGACAGCGTGGCCGGCCGCCTGAAACAGGATCCGGTCCAGGTTGCCAAACGCCTTGACGAAATGGCTGAAAAAGGGCTCTTGTTTCGGACACGAAAAGGGGGTGAATCCAAGTATGGGGCAGCCCCTTTTGTGGTGGGTATTTATGAATTTCAATTGAAAACCATGGATGCGGCGCTGGCGCGGCTCTTTGATGATTTCTTTGAGGAAGCGTTTTCCGAACAGGGGTCCCGACAGGTGGTGCCCATGCGGACCATCCCCGTGAACAAGTCCATTGGCGTGTCCTGGAAGGTGACGCCCTATGAGGATGCCAGGGGCATTGTCAAATCAATGGAGCGCCTGGCAGTTGCCGACTGTATCTGTCGGGTTCAACAGGGACTGCTGGATCAGTCCTGCGGCAAACCTCTGGAAGTGTGTTTCCTTGGCGGATCTCATGGTGCTTATTATGTGGATCGGGGCATGGGCCGTTGGGTGGACCAGGAAGAGGCATTGGAGATTCTGGACAAATGTGAGGAAGCCGGGCTGGTCCCCCAACCCTTTAATGCCATCAACCCGGGTGGCATGTGCAACTGCTGCGGCGATTGCTGTGGCATGCTGCGCGCATTGAAAAAACATCCCCGGCCTGTTGAAATGGTGGTGACCAATCATTATGCACTGGTGGATGAGGATCTGTGTGTGGGATGTGAAGTTTGCCTGGATCGCTGTCAGATGGACGCCATCACCATGGGGGAAGACGGTACGGCACAGGTAAATCTGGATCGGTGTATCGGCTGCGGTCTGTGTGTGACCACCTGCGATGCAGGAGCCATGACCCTTGAACCCAAATCGCTCGAAGATCGCCGTGAACCGCCTGCCAAGGCTCAGTTGACCCTCATGGAACTGGCGCAAAAACGGGGCAAATCGTTGATTCCCCTTTCGGTGATGAAGGGATCATGAGGACATTATTTGATGTTTAAGACCAGAATTACGGAAATGCTGGGCATCCGGTATCCCATTGTGGGTGGGACCATGATGCACCTGTCTGACGCCGAATTTACCGCCGCCATTTCCAATGCCGGCGGGCTTGGTGTGCTGGCCTCAGCCATCTATCAGGACCGGGAGTCTTTTTCCGACGCCCTGGATCAGCTCTTTGCGCTGACGGATGAGCCTTTTGCCGTGAACCTGAACTTGTTTCCCATGATGCGTCCCATCGACAATAACGATTATCTGGATGTGTTGCTGGAAAAAGGCGTTAAGATTGTGGAAACATCGGGGCATTCGGCGCCGGAAACCCTCTGCGAGCGGTTTAAGGAAGCGGGTCTCATATGGATTCACAAATGCGTGGGGGTTCGCTATGCCCTGAAAGTACAGGCCATGGGCGCCGACGCGGTGACCGTGGTAGGCTATGAAAACGGCGGGGCTACGGGCAAACTGGACGTGGGAACCCTGGTGTTGGTCCCTCGTGTGGTGGAAAGCCTGCAAGTTCCGGTCATCGGCGGGGGTGGCGTGAGCGATGGCAGGGGCCTGGCCGCTTTAATGGCTCTGGGGGTTCAAGGGGTGATTATGGGGACACGGCTTCTGGCCACCCGGGAGGCCCCCATTCACGAAAACCTCAAAGAAGCCTTGTTGAATGCCGGGGAACTGGATACCATGCTGGTGATGCGATCCATCGGTGCCACCCACCGGGTGTGGAAGAATGCGGCGGCCCTTCGTTGCGCGGAACTGGAGTCGGAGCAGGCGTCATTGCCTGAAATTCTGAACGTGGCCACCGGGGAAAAAGCAAAACGCATGTACCGTGAAGGGGATATTGACCTGGGGATTATTGCCTGTGGTCAGGGGATCGGCATGGTTCATGATATTCCCACGGTAAAGGACCTGTTCCATCGTACCATGCAGGAAGCCGCGGATGTGGTCAAGGGCTTGGCCACAGACTGATTGCCCTCATATATCTACTCTTTTCTTTCCATTTTCCGTTCTGTGCGATTAGAAAATAACCAACGGTATACAGAGGCGCAGATGACCATGAATGCTGCACCGGAAATTCTCATAAAAGCTGGATACATTCCCGGATCAATCGGTCGGATCTCTGAACTTCACGGGACGTATTACCACCGTTATTGGGGTTTCGGTCTCTATTTTGAGGCCAAGGTTGCCACTGAACTATCGGCCTTTCTTCAGCGGTTTGACGAAAAACGGGATGGCATCTGGCTTGCTGAAAAAAATGGCCGCATAGAAGGTGCCATTGTTATAGACGGTATTCACGCTGAAAATGAAGGGGCCCATCTGAGGTGGTTTATCGCGTCGGATGCGCTGCGGGGTAAAGGTGTAGGCCGGAAGCTCATGGATAATGCCATGGCCTTTTGCCGCGGAAGGGACTACAAAAGGGTATTCTTGTGGACCTTCGAGGGGCTCGGTCCCTCCATGCACTTGTATGAAGCTGCGGGTTTCAGATTAATTAAACAACAGCGTGGTGAGCAGTGGGGTACTTTGGTAAACGAGCAATGTTTTGAATTGAAAACTGAGTGAAGGGAATGTTCGGATTCTGAGATGTCATAAGCTGAATTTGCAGAATATAATTTTGAAATGGGCGGGTCAGGGAGAAAAGAGTATGTCAACAGACACCACGTTGCAGGGGACGGAAACCGTCGTTGGATCCATTGAAAACCGGAACGATCCCTCACAGCGCATTGACATCAAATATGTGCGGGGTGAAAATGCTTTTGTAACCGATGGGATTTATACTAATTTTGCGGAGAAAGAAATTTCGATTCCAGGACATCTGGTGGTCATGGATTTCCAATTGATGGGGGCCATCGTATCCGAGATCCTGGAAAAGCTTTCCAACGCCCGGGACGGGGAAACCACGTTTAAATATGCCCCCCAGCTTCAGGTACTGGATAAACGCTACAGCCTGGAGGATGAGGGAGAATACATGATGCTGAAGGAAGTGTCGTCGGAATAAAAACATTCATTTTGGACATGGGGGGGTTGTGCCGGAGAAAAGCGTGGTTTTTAGATCAGGTGATTTGAAACTGGAAGGCCTTCTGGACAGGGCGGAGGGCGATGCAGGGGCGGTGATAACCCATCCACATCCCCAATATGGGGGAACCATGCACAACAATGTTGTGGAATCGCTGGTGAAGGCTTATGTAAGAGCGGGCTACACGACCCTTCGCTTTAACTTCAGGGGAATGGGCGGAAGCGAAGGCCAATACGATGAAGGGGTTGGTGAACAGGTCGATGTCCGTGGTGCCGTGGCATACCTCAAGGACCTGGGAATGATATCCGTTGAACTTGCAGGGTACTCCTTCGGGGCCTGGGTGAACGCACAGGCGATTGGGGACTTAAATGATGTGGCCAGGATGATGATGGTGTCTCCGCCTGTGAATTTCATGGATTTTTCCTTTCTGAGCTACACGCCGAAAATTCAACTCATCATCGCCGGTTCCCGGGATGATATTGCACCACCTGACATGATTCAAAAGATGTTACCCAAGTGGAATAAGGATTCGGCTTTTCATATCATTCAAGGGGCGGATCATTTTTATTGGGGAGAGACCGGGGAAATCGAGTCCATTGTCGGAGGTTTTCTGAAGAGATCCGGATTTTGAATAACACCTAATCAGGGAGAGAGCCATGGAACATATCAGCATCCTGAAAAATCCGGTTCAGAAATATGCCTGGGGCTCCAGAACAGCGTTGCAGGCCCTTTTAGGTTGGCCCGAACCCTGGAAGGAACCGGCGGCGGAGCTCTGGATGGGGGCCCACCCCAAAGCGCCATCAGAGGTGGAAGTGGACGGGGTTTGGCGATCGCTGATTGACGTCATCGCAGCCGATCCCGTGTCTGTCTTGGGTGCCGATGCAGCCGAAGCGTTTTCAAACAGACTCCCGTTTCTGTTCAAGGTTCTTGCCGCGGATCGTCCCTTGTCCATTCAGGTGCATCCCGACATGAACCAGGCCCGGGACGGGTTTAAACGTGAGAACCAGAGCGGTATTCCGATTGATGCGCCCGACAGGAACTACAAGGATGCGAGCCATAAGCCAGAGTGCCTTTGCGCTGTGACGCATTTTGAGGCCATGAAGGGGTTTCGGGCGCCAAAAGATATTCTAAAATTGATGAATCAGGTTTTCCGCGAAACGCCGTTCAAGGAATTGGACCCGTTACGAAAAGACCGGAATTCCCAAGGATTGAAGCGCTTTTTTACATCCCTTATGACCATGGACGAGGCGCGACAAGCCCGGGTGGTTAATGAGGCGGTTGAAGGCGCCAAGCGGATTGCGGGTGAAGATCGTGCCTTTCACTGGCTCCTGGAATTGAACCGCGAATACCCCGGGGATGGGGGTGTGTTGTCGCCGCTCTATTTGAACCTGGTGGACCTTTCCCCGGGGGAGGCCATCTATGTGCCGGCAGGTGAACTTCACGCTTACCTTTCAGGGGTTGGCATGGAAATTATGGCCAGTTCAGACAATGTTCTGCGGGGTGGACTGACCCCTAAACATATTGATATCCCGGAGCTGCTCGACATTGTCAATTTCACCGCCACTCCTGTTCTGAAGCAGCGACCCCTTGCAGATGATAACTTCGAACGTATCTACGAAACCCCGGCATCGGAGTTTCAACTCTCCGAGATCGTTTTAAACGGCGATGAACGGTTCCTCAGCAGAAAAGAAAGAAGCGTGGAGATCCTGATCTGCATGGCGGGCGAGGGCCGAATTGAGGAATCCGAAAGCGGCCAGGCACTGTCCTTATCGAAAGGCGTTTCGGTCATCGTTCCTTCCGCTGTCCCCCAATATGCTGTTTCGGGCGCTATCGCCCTTTACAAAGGGGCGTTATCGCAGACTTTTCCTTGACTTCCTCCTCGGTTCAAATATTATACTGAACATATAGTTGTTTTATCATCACAACACCATGATCCATTTTCCGGGCGTGGAACCGGGTATAACGCCTGATCCAATCGGAATAGGTTTGTTTCATGCGAGAGGCATAGTGGTGATAGCGCAGGACCTGTCGCACCTGATCCATAAGGCGAAATTTGGGATTCGGTCGGAATGTTTTTGAATTTTCCATGCTATCAATACCATTATCCAATAGGTGGAAAAGTCAATGCGGAATTTTCCATCTTTAATGCTATAATATGAAAATAGGTGGAAAATTTTCCACCTATTGACACTGTTAGCAAGACATACATTTTCAATCCAACTTTCAATAAAGGGACAAATGAATTTTGTTGGTAAAAGCGAAGAAACAGCATTATACGAATTACTGAAGAAGTTTTTTTCATCCGCTCCTATAAAAAGTAGATTTAAGTTCATTGGTGAAAAAAAATATTCTGGATGTGAAAAATGGATTCAAATTGAATTATTAAAATTTCTTCATGATACAGAAAATGTAGTTAATGATGAAATTGCAAAGGAAGATTGCTATTCACAAGATCAAAGAACAAATGATCATAGAGAGTGGCAGTTTATTGACTTATCATTTCGTCTGAGCAATAAACAATATTACATAGCACTAGAGTTAAAGCACAAACATAACCTTGCATTAGCAGAAGTTGAAAATGATTTAGCCAAAGGCAAAAATATCAAACCTAGTCAAAAGTACTATTTTAAAAAAATTTACTGCTTACTAATACATCCATTTCAAGAGGAAGAATATATAAATAAGAAAGTGGAAAGCAATGAGAATTTTAGTGGACGAATGGAATTCACATTTAAAATACCAACATCCACACTTGCGTGTACTATTTTTTCAGGACCAATTTCTAAGTAAAGAAAATTGCTATGGGGATAGGGAGGAGCCTCGCAGCTCCCCCCTCCCACACCACCGTACATACGGGTCCGTATACGGCGATTCGGCTGATCAGAGCAGGCACGGATAAAACAGGTTCCGCCCTACCGGGTTTTTTTTCAGAATGCGACGTTACCGACCTTTCAGCTACTGCTGCATTAGGCCGATAAGTACACGTTCTTTGACAACCGCGACCATTTACCCCTGCCATTCGGCAGGTGGCACCGTTCGGGCCTTCGTCGGGGTGAGGCCTCCCATTTTTTCAGGGCTCGTTTCCTCCGACTACTATGCCCTCTGCTGACTCCCGTCACGTGGTAGGCTCCCCTTACGGTTCGCTCACTCGTGGTCTCTGCATACTGTCGAGCCCATTTGTTTGTGTGTCCCTACCATCTGGTCGGGCTCGTCAAGGACACGGCTCGAAACATCCATGACGCCAGGGTTTTGTTCCACCGGATTCCCTTTATATTCCGGTACGTTTCAGTTGCAGATTCATACGAGGCGCAACGGGCCTCCCGGGGTAAACACATGTCTTTCCGCACACGAGCGCCGAGTATACGTGTCTGGCCTATGGTAGTTAGAGGACTTTGTCCTGTGTTGCGGACTCGTCCCACCAGACCCGCCTGACTCGATTTCTGTTCGTCGCCCCGTGCGTTTGCGGTACCCTGCCGTAACAGGGCCACTGCCTTCCCAGGCACCATTGCTGGATACCCGGTTGTGATACCGCTACACCCTTCGCCACTACCTGGCTGGGTCTGGGACTTGCATAACCTATCAAAATT
>Ga0208901_1000020_pt1 | contig 111809 bp, 103 predicted proteins | sample AntAceMetag02UKF_FD_184764 | JGI IMG/M metagenome (GOLD analysis project Ga0208901, IMG submission 184764) | Saline lake microbial communities from Ace Lake, Antarctica - Antarctic Ace Lake Metagenome 02UKF (SPAdes) (version 2) | ecosystem: Environmental > Aquatic > Non-marine Saline and...
GGGGGCCAGCAGTCCCACTTTGATGGGAACTGACTCCGCCGCAGCCGGAGAGAGGGAGAATAACATCATGAAACCCATCAGCAAGCACGCCATTCCCGTTTTCTTATACTCATTTTGCATAACCATTTACCTCCTTTACAGGTTAGATTTCACCTTCATTTTAAATCCGCAATCCGCAATACCTATTCCGCAATCGTTCACCCTTTCCCCAACTCGCTGATGCCATACCGCTTCAGGGTTGTATCTATGGCCTCCATCAGCTGAACGGGCCTGATGGGTTTGGTAACATAGGCATCCATTCCCGCTGCGAGGCATTTTTCCCGATCTCCTTTCATGGCATGGGCCGTCATGGCAATAATGGGCACATGGGTCCCCAGCCCTTCTTCCCAATGCCTGATGCGCTCGGTGGACTCCATCCCGTCCATTTCAGGCATCTGAACATCCATTAAAATAACGTCAAAATGGTTTTCGGTAAACAGATTCAGCGCTTCTTTTCCGTTGCCGGCCACTGTCACCCCGTAACCTTGTTTCCCCAGCACCTTGACGGCCAGTTTCTGGTTGATTATATTGTCTTCCGCCAGCAGGATTTTGAGTTTTGTGTTTTTTTCACGGATGGAATGCTTGGTCACCAGTTCTTTTTCCGTTTGCTTTTGCTCGGCCAGATTGAGAACCGCCAGAACAGCGGATTTGAGTTCGGACTGCTTGACCGGTCGGGTCAGGTACCCGGAAATGCCCAGCTCCCGGCATCGCCTGGCATCCCCACGCATACCCACGGATAACAGCATCATAATGGTGGGAATCCTCAGTTCCGCGTGTCGTTTTAGTTGTTCTGCCAGGTCAAAGCCGTCCATTTCAACAGACCCGGACTCCAGCAATACCAGCGAAAAGGGCTTTTCCGATTCTCTGGCTTTCGTAAGCATCATCAAGGCATCTTCCCCATCAGCGATGGTCGGTTCCATTCCCCACTTGGAAAGCGTCTCTTTAAGGATCAATTGGTTGGTGCTGTGGGTGCCTGCCAGCAGCACCCGCAGTCCAACCAAGTCTCTAAATTCACCGGCTTTTTCGTCATGGGGTTGTGCTTGAATGGGGAATATAGCATCAAAATGAAAGGTGCTTCCTTCGCCAGGTACGCTGTCCACGCCGATATCGCCTCCCATTAACGCCGCCAGTTTCCCGGAAATACTCAAACCCAGCCCGGTGCCCCCATATTTTCGCGTGGTGCTCTCATCGGCCTGGGAAAAGGCCTCAAAAATCGTTTTTTGTTTTTCGGGCGGGATGCCGATTCCCGTATCTTTGACGGAAAAATGGAGCGTTACCGCATCGTCGGTTTCGCTGATCTTGCTCACCCCCAGCAGAATTTCCCCTTCGCTGGTGAATTTAACGGCATTGCCGATGAGATTAACGATGACCTGCCGGAGCCTGCCGGGATCACCCACCAGGGCAACGGGCACATCATTTTCGATTCGGCAGGCCAGTTCCAATCCTTTTTTGTGGGCCAGGAGCGCGAGGGTTTTGAGGATGTCTTCCAGATGGTCCCGCAGATTGAAATCAATATTTTCCAGTTCCAGCATATTCCCTTCGATTTTGCTGAAATCCAGAATGTCGTTTAGAAGGGACAGCAGTGAATCCGCGCTCATGCGGACCATGTTGAGGTATTCCCGCTGCTCCTCGTCCAGGCTGGTTTCCAGGCACAGATCCGTCATACCGATAATGCCGTTCATGGGGGTACGGATGTCGTGGCTCATATTGGCCAGAAAGAGGCTCTTGGCCCGGTTGGCTTTTTCAGCCACTTCCTTGGCATCCGCCAGCGCTTCCTGGGTTCGTTGCTGGTTTTCAATGGCGATTTCAAGCTCCTGGTTTTTCTGAACCGCGTTTTCAAAGGAGGAGAAGAGCAGATCCAGGATCTGAAACCGATCGGATGTGATATGGTATTCTTTTCCCCCGAAAATCACTTCCACACCCTGGCCTTTAGGACTGTTCTTCCTAAGGTCCCGATTCGCCAGAATGGATGTGATGCGTGCCAGGAGAAAGTCTTCCTTGTAAGGTTTGGTAATAAAATTGTCCGCACCGCATTCCAGCCCACGAATTACGTCTTCGGGGTCCGACAATGACGTCAGGAGCATAACGGGAATATGTTTCAGCGTGTCATCCCCTTTGATATGCCGGCACATTTCATACCCGTCCATTTCGGGCATGATAATGTCACTCACCACCAGGTCCGGCTTTCGGCCTTTCAGGTAGTTGAGCGCTTCCAAGCCGTTTCCGGCAAGGCCCACCCGGTAATCCGCCTGTTCCAGAATATGCTGAATTAACAGAGCCTGGGTAAAACTGTCTTCCACCACCAGAATTTCCGTCTTTTTTTCCATAGGTTTCCCATCAATCATCAAGAATCATTACACCTTCCAGGACCCCCTGGCACACTTTGAGTATCGTATCCCCGTCCACGGGCTTGTTGAGCACTTCGAATTCAATACCGTTTTCGGCCATTGTTCTCAACTTATCAAAGAATTCCCCATAAAAGGCCGTCACGATGTATACGGGGATGGTTTCATCACGTTTACGAATTTCGCGCAGGGTTTCCACCCCCGTTAGCCCGGGCATCTTCAAATCGAGAAACACCAGATCATAAGATTCGTTTTGAAGCATTTCCAGGCCTTCTTTACCGGACGACGCCGTATCCACCACATAACCACTCTCTTCCAGTGCCAGTTCAAAGGATTTTCGAATGGCCCGTTCATCATCGATCACAATGATTTTTTTTGTCATTTTTTCCTCCACTTTGTATTTTAGCCGGCAGTCGCACCTGAAAAACAGTCCCCTTACCGGGTTCACTGCTGAATTGGATAGAACCCCCTTGTTTTTGGACAATCCCGCGACTCACGGACAAACCCAGACCCGTCCCTTTTCCAACCCCCTTGGTGGTATAAAAAGGATCAAAAACCTTTTCTTGAATATCCTTCGGAATCCCGTATCCCGTATCCGTAACACGGACCGTCACATATTCATGGGAATCCGGCTGGATTTGAATATCGATATTTCGGGTTTCACAATCCTTCACCGCATCCAGGGCATTGCTGATGAGGTTCAGGAAAATCTGTTGGATATTGCCCGCGTTTACTGAAATATCCGGACAGTGCGGTGAAGTGGTCACCTTGAATGAAACGCCGTCCTTTTCAATGCGATAGGAAAGGAGTTTGCGCACACGCTCAATGATTTCCCCACAGGCGATCCGCTCCCTGATGTCTTCCCCGCCCGACTCCATGCGGGAAAACGTCTGCAGGTTTTTAACAATGCCGATACACCGCTTGGTCTCCCGTTCCATATCATCCAGCACCGAATAGATTTTGGTGTCTTTATCCACATGCTTCTTGCAGTACTGTGAAAAATTGAGCATTCCCATCATGGGGTTGTTCAGTTCGTGGGCAATCCCCGCGGTCAGCGTTCCCAGCGCCCCCAGTTTTTCCGCCTGAATCAGCTGGGCCTGCGACTCTTTTAAAGCCTTTGTGCGCTGTTCCACGCGTTTTTCAAGGGTCTCGTGGGCGGCTTTGAGCTCATGCTCCGTGGCTTTAAGCCGGCTGATGTCCACAAAACTCTCCAGCAGGTGACGACGGCCTTTCAAAATGATGGGGGCTACGGTCTTGAGGATGGGGATCTCATTTCCCTCACCCGTTATGAGAATCCGTTCTGAATTGTCCACCTTTTCATGAAGATCGGTAATGGGGCATCGCCCCTCTTCAGCGGGACATATGAAGCGATGACAAATGGAACCGAGCATGTCTTCTTTGTCAACACCGATCATTTTTATGGCGGTGGGGTTGGCATCTACAATCAGGTGATTCTCCGGATCAATGACCACAATACCCGCGGAGGCATAATCAAAAATGGTCCGCATCTGCGCTTCCCGTTCCTCTAGATCTTTTTCCATCTGTTTGCGGACCGAGATATCCCGAATGACCCCAACAGTACCCATAAAATCACGGTTTTCCGCATTGGGGTTGATTTCCCACATGCCGGAGCTGTTCACTTCCATGATTAAATAGTCCGAACTGAGCGGTTCGATGTATCCGGGCTCAACAGACGCCTTGTGCAGCGGCACCAGAACCACCTCAAGCCCTTCCGTTTTTCGTGTCCCCGTGCGCTGTTCATTAAAAAGTTTGGGTGCCTTTTCATCGCCGGTCTTCTTTCCTTTCATTTTTTTCAAAACCGCTTTACGGTCTATCCGGCTTACATCGGCGGGCAGTATAATCTTGCTGAAATGCTGCCCTATAAGGTCTTCCGGCAAATAGCCCAATCTTTCTATCGCTTCGTTGACATAGGTAAATTTTCCCTGAGGATCGATACGATAAACAATATCCGGAATGGTCTTGACCAGGCTTCGAAATCGATTTTCCGAAACCCGCAGTTCATAGATCCGTTCCTCCAGTTTTTCATTGAGTTCCCGAAGTTCCTCCTGGGCCTTCAGCAGTTCCGTATTCCGCAATACGGCATTTTCGTAGGTGGAAAGCAGCAGGTTCATGATCCGGGTACTGGTGGAACGTACTTTCCGCCGCATGCCCCCAATCACAATTTCCAGTTCCTCCCACTTCTCCCCCATTTTTACAACCGGGTTATGGATCAAAATATCCTTCACCCGTGACAAAAGCGCCGTTTCATCAAAAGGCTTGGTCAGGTAGTAATCCGCTTTGGCTTCAAGCCCTTTGAGAATATCTTCAGGGTCCGAAAGGGTGGTCAGCAGAATCAGGGGAATTGGCGACAGCTCGGGATCATCTTTGATAGCCCGGCACATTTCATAACCGCTCATTTCGGGCATCATGACGTCGCTGATGATCAGTTGTGGCCGGTTTTCCGATGCCGCTTCCAGACCCTGCCGCCCGTCGCGGGCCACATGAACAGTGTACCCGTTTTCCTCCAACAGGAATTTAAGGTACATGGATTGCGTCGGACTGTCCTCTACAATCAGGATGCTGCCTTTTTGGGGCATTTCATTTCTCATAAGAAATCGCCTTTACCTTTACGTTCACCAGGCTTTTGACCTTTTGCAGGAATTCGGTCTCCCAGTTGGACGGTTCAAGACCGAACCCCTTGGGTTTGGCCACCACATCCAGTGCCCCGGCCTCCATGGCTTCAAAGGCCACATTCATCTCTTGAAAGTTGCTTTTGGCCGTTACCACGATAATGGGCGTGGGATTTTCCTTCATGATCCGCCGGGTGGCCGCCAGCCCATCCATAACCGGCATGGCCACATCCATGGTGATCAGGTCAGGTTTCAGACGTCGGGTCATGTCAATGGCTTCCCGACCGTTCACGGCTTCCCCCACCACCTCTATTTCCGGATCGTCTTGGAGCAGTTCTTTCAGGATCATGCGGATAGTATTCGAATCATCGACAATCAATACACGTATCATGGGAGTAACTCCTTAATTTTTTGACCAATTTTCTGAAGTGCCAACACTTCAACGGCGCCACCCAGCAAAATGGCCTCCTTGGGCATACCGAAAACAATGGAACTGGCTTCATCCTGGGCAATGGTATACGCCCCTTCCTGCTTCATGGCATACAGCCCGCTGGCGCCGTCCCTGCCCATTCCGGTCATCAGTATCCCTACCGCACCGGAACCGTACTGTTTTGCCACTGAATTGAATAATGCCGTCACTGAAGGTCGATGCCCGTCCAGGGGATTTTCTTTTAAAAGGGCCACTTTTCCAAGAGCGGTGACCTGCAGGTGTACCTCATCGGGAGCAATGTAGACCGTTCCCGGCAGCAGGGGTTCACCCGTCTCTGCCAGTTTGACTCGCAGCGAAATGGCCTCGTTGAGCCATCGTGCCAGTCCGTCGGTAAATCCTTTGCTGATATGCTGCACCACCACCACCGGCACCGGAAAGGTGGCCGGCAGCTCACCCAGGACCGTCCGAAGGGCCGGAGGTCCTCCCGTAGACGTGCCCACCGCAACGATTCGGTACTGGGTTGAAAGAAAGGACCTCATTGCATATCCCTTTCCAACCGGTTTGGGACGATCCGCACCCTTCCATTTACGACGGATCACTTTCACATCGGCCATGGCCTTGACCACATTGATGAGTTCATCGGCTTCAGGATCTTCCCCCGGAAGGCCGTGGGGTTTACCGAATACCATCAAAGCGCCCGATTCCACCCCTTTGAAGGTCGCCCCCAATCGAATATTCGATTCGGTACTGGTCAATACCACAATGGGCAGCGGGGTTTCAGACATAATCCGGCGAATGGCCTCATAGCCGTCCATATGCGGCATGTGAATATCCATGGTCACCACATCGGGATGAAGCCGGGCCACCATCTTAACCGCCTCCTCTCCATTTCGCGCTTCCCCGATTACCTTCAGTTCCGGATCAGTGCTCAAAATAGCGCGAATCAAATGCCTGAGTGTTGGTGAATCATCAACAATTAAGACGTTGGTCATAGGACTACCCGATTAACCGTTCGATGGTTTCCAGCAGTTCCTGCTGGTCAAAAGTGCCTTTGGTGATATAGACATCCGCTCCCGCCTCCATCCCTTTCAATTTGTCTTCCGGGGATTCCAATGAGGTCACCAGCACAATGGGCAGGTGCTCGAAGCGGTTGTCCTGCCGAACTTTTGCTGTCAGCTCAAAGCCGTTCATGCGAGGCATTTCAATATCAAATACCACCGCATCAAAGGATTCTTCCTGCATTTTTTCCCATCCTTCCATGCCGTCAGCGGCCTGGGAAACATAGTACCCTGCATTTTCCAGAATATTTCTTTCAAGGGTCCGGGTGGTAATGGAATCATCCACCACCAGCACTTTTTTAACGGCCTTTTCTTTCACCCGTACTTTTTTGAACAAAGCGCTTCCCCGCAACCCCTGGGCTGAATAAATGATGCTCCCGGGATTTAAAATCATGACCACCTGACCGGTCCCCAGGATCGTTGCGCCTGCAATGTTTCGCACCCGTTGCAGCTGGCTTCCGAGGTTCTTGACCACCACCTCCTGGGTCCCCAGGAATTCATCCACTTGAAACGCCAGTCGTTTTTCCACGGCCCCCAGGACCACCACCCCAATCTTTTTACCGTTATTTTCGGCGTTTTCCATTGCCGGCAGCTCCAGAATCTCAGCCATAGAGATCAGCGGCAAGGCGCGTCCGCCAATACGAACAGCGGGCTTTCCTTCCATACGCCGAATCTCTTCCGGTTTGAACTGCAAAATCCGCTCAACCGTGGTGTTGGGCACCGCAACGGTTTGACCGGACACCTTCAGCATCAATACATGGCTGGTGGCCAGGGTTAACGGCAGAATCAGGGTAAAAGCGGTTCCCTTGTCCACTTCCGTATGGGTCTTTATCTGGCCATGGAGTTTTTCAAGCTGCTCCCGCACCACATCCATCCCCACGCCCCGGCCGGAGAGATCCGTGACCGTCACATGGGTGGAAAGACCGGATTGAAACACCAGGTCAATGGTCTCCTCAGGACTGAGGGTTTCAGCGTCCCCCGGTGTAATGAGATTGTTTTTCACCGCCGCCCTGCGAACCCCCGCCAGATTAATACCCTTTCCATCATCGCTCACTTCCAAAACGATATGGTTCCCGCTCTGTAGAGCTTTGAGCCGAATGATGCCTTGCCGGGCCTTCCCTTTTTTCAAGCGCTCATCCGGCGTTTCGATGCCGTGATCAATGGCGTTTCTGAGCAGATGGGTCAGGGGGTCCTTCAACCCTTCAAGGACCTGCCGGTCAATTTCAGTCTCGGCGCCCTGCAGAATCAGTTCAACGTTTTTTCCCTTCTCCCGGCCGATATCACGGATCATTCGCGGAAAAAGATCAAACAGCGTGGCGATGGGCACCATGCGGACGCGCCGCACACCGTTTTGCATGTCATCGGTCAGGAGCGCCAAATGACGGTAGTCGCTTTCCAGGGACTCGGAGAGACGGTTGATGTTTCGACCCACACTGCTGAGGTGATTTTCATTAATGGAAAAAAACTCGAGGAAAGATGCGAGTTCCGAATCTCTTTCCGTGCGATGTTCCAAGGCCCGCTTCAGAGTACGGGATTTTCGCCATAATTTTTCCCAGCCTCCCAGCACGGACTGAACGGATTTTAATTCTCCCAGGCGCTGTTCCATGCGCATTCGCGCTACCAGCAGTTCCCCCATCCCCGCCATGAGGGCGTCCAGCTTTTCCGTTTTCACACGAATGGTATCCCCGGCCATATCTCGCATAAAACCCTTTTTCGGTTTTGCGCTTTCATCCTTTGGCGGGGTTATAGTTTCTTCTTCGGATCCGCATTCCTTTGAAGCGGCTTTCGATTGCGGAGGATCCGCTTCAGGTTTTGCGGTTGATGGAACTTTTTCCCCCTTTGCTGATGCCAATTTCGGTTTAGTCGATTTGGGTTTCCCTGGAGATGAAACCGGGGAAGGTTCCTTGACGGAATCCTTTTTATCGGACCATTCCCCCCGCAATACCCCATCCAGTTCGGACATGACCGCTTTTCTGGCCTCAAATGAAAGACTGCCACCTTCAAGATGCAAGCGCATGGCTTCGGTCAGAAGATCGGTGGCGTGAAGCAGTCCATCCACCAGTTGGGAAGAGGACTTCAATTCCCCTTTTTTGAGGGCACCCAGTACATCTTCCATCTTGTGGGCCACGGTACTGATGTCCTTCAGTTCGACGGCTCGGGCTGATCCTTTGATGCTGTGCGCCGATCGAAAAAGGGCTTTCAGCAATTCATCCTTTTCACCGCTGCCCAGGTTCTTTTCCAGTTCCAGAAGACCCTTGTTCAGAGCGGCCGCGTGTTCATCCAGTTCCACCCTGAAGGTCGCTACCAATTGACGCTGAAGTTCTTCACGATCCATTTTTGTCTCCAAGTCCCAATGTGGGAATGTATTGTCAGGAAACTCCAAGATACCGTCATTCCGGGCTTGCCCACCGGCTTTTTGGTGACCATGACCCGGAATCCAGCAAGTTTGTTGACCGCTGAAATGGGACCATTAATTGAGGCGATACCGCTCCACAATCGATTTCAACTGCTCCGCCAGAACATTGAGGCTTCGAGCCGATTCTTCCACCTGACGTGTACCTTCTTCGGTCTGGCCGGTGGCCTGGTTGATGTTTTCCATGGCGTTGGAAATCTGGTCCATGCCTGCCAGCTGTTCCTGATTACTCACAGCGATCTGTGAAATTGTCTGGGTCACCTTTTTTATATTCTCGTTGATGGCGTGAATGGCTTTTCCCGCTTTTTCAGCCTGTATAACCCCCACATCCGCCCGCTTGCTCCCCTCTTCGGTCACCATCACCGCTGTATTGGTGGATTTCTGGATCTCCCCTAAGATTTCCTTGACCTTGACCGTGGCCACCCTGGATTGCTCGGCCAGGCTGCTCACTTCCCCGGCCACCACCGCAAATCCTTTGCCCGCCTCACCGGCCCGTGCCGCTTCAATGGCGGCGTTGAGCGCCAACAAGTTGGACTGGTCCGCAATATCATTGACCGTTTCAATAATTTCCCCGATCTGCTGGGTCTGTTCGCTCAAGGCCAGAATATTTTCAGCAATGCTGGCCACCTGTTCCTTGATCCGTTTGACCCCTGCCGACGTCTCCCCCACCGCCGTAAGGCCCAATTCCGCCTCGGACATAGATTGCTTTGCCATTTCCGCCACCTGGCGGCTTCGCTCGGAGCTTTGCTTAGCGGTCTGCCGGGCCTGGTCAACCGTGCTCGAGGTCTGGCTGACACTGGCCGCCTGCTCGCTGGCGGTGGCGGCCTGTTCCTGGGTGGCGGCCAGGATTTCAGTGGTGGACGATGTCATGTTCTGCACTCCCTGGGAAACCTGGATTGCCATTTCTTTGAGGTTCCGGGTCATCAGGTTTAAATGGTTCCCCAGAGCGGTCAGCTCGTCCTCTTTGTCCGGCGGCGTCACTTCGGCAGTGAGATCACCCCGGCCGACGGCCTCCACGAATGCCACATACTCTTTCACGGTGGATTCCAGGTACTGCTTGGTTTTGCGGTCCTCTTCGGCGCGGTGTTCCACTTCCCGATTCATCTCTTTGAGATTTAAAACCATCCGGTTAAAGGCATCCGCCAACATGCCGGTTTCGTCTTTTGAGTCCACTTCTGCCGTGACATCCAGATCTCCGGCGCTGATTTTCTCCGCCGCCTCCGTTAATGTTCCGATTGGCCTGCCGATTCTAACCGCTACAATCCAAAGCAGCACCAGGGCCAGGGCCGTTAATACCGAACCGATGATGATCATGCGCCACATCAAACGTGTCGCCTCCCTTGTCACAAGTCCTAAAGGCAGGTTGATATTGATGAACCAGGGTTTTTCCGTAAAACCGAAAGACACGGGAACAAACGCCGTCATACGCCCTTCGTCCAATTCAAAGATGGTTTTTCCTGACTGAACAGTTTCCAGCTCCTCCTGCAAATCCTGGTTTATTTTACGCATGTGACCGCCCACGTCTTCATCATATCCGTCGGAGGCAGCGATCATACCATCATAGGTAATCAGACTGACCGTGGCTTCTCCAGGATAGGGGTTCCGCTTCCTCAGATAGTCATTCAGATCCTTTATACCCATATCCGCCCCCGCGATACCCATGAAGCGTCCGTTTACCAGGATGGGGACCACCAGGGATGTCATCAACACCTTTTTGCCCTGAACCTCGTAGAAATAGGGATCAATGATACACTCCCGTTTCATTTTTTTGGGCACTTGGTAATAATCCCCTTTGCCTGCCACCTGGTAATCCTTCAACGGCTCCACGTTGATTTTTCCGGAAGCACCTCGGCTCCAGTAAGGAATAAAACGTCCGGTCTTATCGGAAGGGAGTTGACCCTTAAATTGAGAATCTTTGCCGTCAAAGGCATCGGGTTCCCAGAGGGTGTAGGTCCCCACAAAATCAGGATTTTTTTCCGTCACTATTCTAAGCATTTGGTTCACCTGTTCCCGGGTGATGCCGCTGCTCCCCACGGTACTGAGAACCTGTGCCAGAGTGCGGGCCGCATCGAGTGGAACCTCCAGTTTGGCCTTTATGAAATTGGCCATGCCCTCTCCATCGGCCACGATCTCTTTTTCCACCGTCTCAAGGGCAATTTTTCGCTGGGTCACGGCGGCGTACGCCACAATCAACCCGAATGTCAAAACCATGCATATCCCCACCCATAAGAGGATCTTCCCTTTGATGGACCGAATACTTAAGAGTGCCATTTTACAACCTCACAATTAAATAATTTCTTCCCTCACAATGATCCCGGAATGGGAAATCAGTTTTTCCAGATCCAGAATCATAAGCATGTCGGAGGTCACCCCTTGAATAAATTCCTGCCCCTTTGCGGAAAGGGTTCCGGATGCCGGTTGAACCGCCGTCAGGGGAACCTGTTCCAGTTTCGGCCGGTCTTCCGCCAGAATGCAGAATTCCATCAACATTCGGTCCGGAACGGTTTCTCCACGGATCAACAGCACATGGGCTTTCTCCATATCTACCTCAGCGCCGATTTCCAGGTAGGCGGCGATATTCATGATGGAGTAGATCCTGCCCCTCATGTTGACGGCCCCCACAATAAAATTCGGTGTGCAGGGGACCAGCGACCACATCTCCCGCTTCAACGGTTGAATCTCTCGAATGTAATGCATATCCACGCCGAACCGCTCCTCGCCCATGGAAAAAGCGAGAAGCCGCAAATCATCCTGTTCCGTGGATGCCGCATCCCCGGTTTGCGCCAGTATCCTGGCCCGGCTTTCCAGAACCTGTTGAATCTCAACATCAGAGGATATTTCGCTCTCCATTTCTCAATCCTTTCGATTATTTCAATGTTTTTGCCATGGTCAAGAGTGTCCTGGCGGTCAGATCATCCGTACCCGGTAGGATTTTCTCCGGCGCCAGAGCAGCGGCCAGATCAATGGCCTGGCGGCGGTGCCGTTCTGATTTTTCTTTCTGGTTCAATTGTCCATAGAGGATCGCCATGGAAACGTGCGCCACTGCAAAATCAGGTTCAAGAAAAAGCGAGCGTTTCAACCTTTCCATGGCCCCTTTGTTATCGCCTGATTCCTGATGGATCAGGCCCAGCGTATAATAGACTTCCGCCTTGAGAGGGTTGATTTCGATGGCCTGTTCACAGAATGACCGGGCCGCTTCTATCTGGCCGATGTTGGCATGGACCCGGCCCAGCTGATAAAAGCCTTCGGCATCCTCTGGATTTTCGGCGATGCAACGGAGAAATACATCTTTGGCTTCTTCGTAGCGTTTCCGCCTGACAAGATCGATGCCCTGCTCCAGAAAATCCGGCTCGCCCGGTGGTTCCGGCGACTCCGTATGCGTTTCGGCTGTCGGGGTTGGCACATCTTCAATCGCGGGTGGGGTTTCTATTGCCGAGTTTGAAAAAACATAGCTTTCCGGTGAGTAAACGGGTTCGGGTGCAGGAGGAGGGATTACTTCTTCAACGGGTGGTCTGTAGTAGAAGGGTTTCGTTTTTGTCACAGGTTCATTCAGCTTCCCGTAGACGGTTCCACCCGAAAAGACATGATATGCGTATTGGTCAAAAACCGGAATGCTGGTTTCGGCTGCTCCCATCATGAGCCAGCCGCCCGGGACCAGGCACTGGTAAAAACGCCCCACCACCTCACGGACCACGTCTTCAGAATAGTAGATGGCCACATTCCGGCACAGAATCAGGTCCATGGCGTTGGTGTTGGTGAAAAGGGAGGGGTAAACCGGTTCACTCAAATTAATGTATTCAAAATGCACGGTTTTACGAATTCGGGGAATGACTTCGTATTCTTCACCTTTCTGTTTGAAATAACGGGACCGAAATACCTGGTTCGTCTGTCGAAAGGACCAGGGTCGATAGCGGGCCGCCTTCCCTTTTTTCAGGACCTTCTTGTTAATATCCGTCCCCAGGATACAGATGTTCCACTGTTCAACCTCGGAAATCAGCTCGGCCAGGAGTATGGAGAGGGTAAAGGCTTCTTCACCGGATGCACAACCGGCACTCCAGATGCGAATGCGGCGGTCATGTTTGTGGGCAGCAATGATCTGAGGCAAAAGGTGCCGCCGCAGGGCTTGAATCTGGTTTTCGTCCCTGAAAAAATAGGTCTCCCCAACCGTCAGTTCCTCGATCAAACCATCCCACAGGGGACTGTCCGTCTCGGTTGTCTGAAGCATCTGAAAATACCAATCCAGGTCGCTTTGGGCGGTTTCTTTACACATCATGGTGATGCCCCGACCCAGGGCATTTCGCCTTTTGACACCGAACAGCATACCGGTCCGCTGAAGGATCAGCGTTTGAAACCGCTCATACTGATCATTGCTCAGAAAATGTTCTAATTTCGGTGCCGTATTCACAAATTCCGTCATCGATTTGCCTCAGATTCGTCAAATTCAATGAGCGCTCCGGTGTCAATCTCATCGGCTTCCAGAACCAAGTACACCTCATCATTTTTTCGAATGACCGCGTTTAACAGCGGCGTTTCCTTCAGTGTGCCTCCCGGTTTCGAAAGGTGATCCTCAGAAACAGCCACCACATCTTCCACGGTCTCCGCAATGACCCCCAGCTTTCGGTTCTGAGTTTGCATCACCAGAATGCGATGGTCTGGATGGGCCCCTTTTCGCGACAACCCCATTCTTTTTCTGAGACTGATTACCGGCATAATCTGGCCATGCAGGTTGAGAAGCCCTGAAATCCACTCCGGCGCTTCGGGCAACGGGACGAGTGCCGCCATGCGAATCACCCTTTCCACCTTTTCCAGAGGAAAGGCCAGCTGCCGATCACCGATGCGAAATGTGATAAAATGCAAAGCCGCGTCCATCGAATCCATTGCTTCTGTTTCTCGCAATTCCGGCTTTTTACCGGGGGTCGATTTCGTTCTTTTCGTCATCGCTTTCTTCTCCACATCATGTTTTCAGTTGTCAGTTTTCAGTTGTCAGTAACAGCATGTTGATAGTAATTTACTTTCTTTAGGGATTTGTTGAGTTCTAACTTCCAAGTCCTCAAATCTCAAAATAACCTCCAGCCTGACAACTGAAAACCGACAACTGCGGCTTGCCGCCTTAAAGGGATCAAACAAGGTTGTATTGTTCAACAACCCCCCTGAGCCTTTCAGCCTGGGAATTCAGATCTTGAGCCGCTCCCTCCACCTGCCTTGTCCCGGCCTCACTCTGGATCGTGGCCTGGCCGATACTATCCATGGCAGCACCAATCTGATCCATCCCCGCCAACTGCTCCTGAGCACTGGCCGAAATCTGTTGTATCGTCTGGGTCACGGCCTGAATATTCTTGTTAATGCTTTGAATGGCCTTGCCGGCCTTCTCGGCTTCCTGCACCCCGGCGTCAGCACGTTTTGTCCCCTCTTCCGTTACCATCACGGCCGTATTGGTGGCCTTTTGAATCTCTCCAAGAATCCCTTTCACCTTGCTTGTGGCTTCTCTTGACTGCACCGCAAGACTCCCCACCTCTCCAGCCACCACGGCAAAACCCTTTCCCGACTCTCCGGCCCGGGCCGCCTCTATGGACGCGTTCAGCGCCAGCAGGTTGGATTGGTCAGCGATATCATTGACCGTTTCAATAATCTCCCCGATCTGCTGCGTCTTCTCACTCAAGGAAAGAATATTCTCTGCAATGCTCCCCATCTGCTCCTTGATCCTGTTGACGCCCTTCAAGGTACTCTCCACGGCCCTGAACCCCCTATCGGCCTCTTTGGAAGATTCCTGAGCAACCCCGGCAACCTGCTTAGCGCGTTCCGCCGACTGCCGAGCGGTTTGCCGGGCCTGCTCCACGGTACTGGTGGTCTGGGTTACGGCAGCGGACTGCTCAGCGGCCGTGGCAGCCTGCTCACTTGTAGAGGCCAGAATCTCACTGGTGGCCGTTGTAATATTTCTCGTAGCATCCCCGATCTGCCCTTTCAGGAAATCATTGGCACTCTGAAGAGCCTCTTCAAATTTTTTAAGCTCACTCACATCGGTCATATATTCTACGCCCCCTACCACATTCCCTGAAACATCCAACAGCGGCGTACCAATATACTGAACAGGCATATCTCTTGCCCCACACACCACAGTCTGTCCCGAGGAGACCCTTTTTTCTTCCATAGCCTGCCCTACTCGACACTCAGCGGTATTGCAATGTTCGGTTTTGAACAGATCATAGCATTTTGTCCCAATGGCATTGCCAACGGTTGTTTCAACCCATTCCGCGCCTTTTTGATTAATGAATTGAATAGTAAATTCACGATCAACCGCTACGACCGGTGTCGGCGCGTTATTCAAATAATTCTCCATTTGCGTCATGGTTTGCTGTAAACTGTCAACCATCTGATTCAAGGCATCAGCCAGCACCTTTGTCTCATCCCTGGAATGAATTTCAAGCCGCTGACTCAAATCGCCTTTTGCCACCCGTCCGGCAAAACCAACCACCGCATTCAGCGGCCTAATGATAGATCTGATGGTTATCGTCGAAAAAGCGATGCCGATAGTGAGAAGTAATAGGAGGGTGATCCACAGGACTTTTTTTGTGAGAGACACAGTCCATGCGGACAGTTTCCCCATACCCGTGGAAAACATTCCGGCCGTAATATCCATTTCGTCAGCGATTTTATTGATATCCGCCAGTAGCACTTTCTTTTCATCCATTATTTTGGTTTTTGTGTATTCTTCAGCCAATACCCGGTACCGGACTGCCAATGTATTGGCCTTTTTCGAAATCTCCACCAGTGACGTAACCAAAGGGTGTGAAGACAAAAGATCCACAATTCTGACGATATCAAGAGCTTGATCGTAATCCACGGAAGGAAACCAATGGGCCATATCCTTTGCCATTTTTTCCTTCGGTTTTATTTCGAGATCCTTGATGAGCGATCCAAAAATACCGCTCAGTTTTGTTGCTATCTCAAGGTGTGTGTTGAATTTATCGTAAAATTTCACATCTCCGTTTCTCACATAATCCCCAAAAAAACGCGTCGCCTCATAAAAATTGACCGTATGATCGCGTTCAGATCGAGTTATCAGAAGTGCCCGGTCAACAACATGTAGAGATGCGAATCCGATCAGGGCGATCATTACACAGGCGATGATCGGAATACTTTCAAGCGTAATAATCTTCTTTCCGATTGAATCTGACAGAGAAAACCTCATACGTCATCCTCCTTAGCTGAAGGGATAGAGATCCCTTCTTTCAAAAGTTCCGGCAATGGCGTCCACCGTGCAAGTCATGGTGTTTTCGAGGACGTCGACGCTTTTCCTCTTGGGTTCGAACATCGACAGCCGTCCTCTGCCAGCCCTTCATCTTTCCTCAATTGTTTTTCCCCAAGAGCTTTTCTATCCATTCGAGCAGCACTTCTCGTTCAATTGGTTTTACGAGATAACCATCAGAACCTGCCGCCATGACCCTTTCCCTGTTTTCTTTGTTGTCAAAACCGGTGATGGTTAAGACTTTTATAGAGGAGGTCTCTGGAACTTCTTTTATTCGTTTGCATATCTCAAAGCCGGAAATCTTTGGCAAATGCAGGTCTAAGAGAACTAAACCCGGCTTGAAATTGGCGATCTTGACGCCTGCCTCAAACCCGTCTGCAGCAGTATCAAACTGGTATTGCTGTGCGGAAAGTATTTTTGAAAGCAGGGTTCGAATAGCGGGATCATCATCTACAATCAAAACCTTTTTTGGTTGATATGCTGCAAAGGGATAGATTCCTTTTTCCCGCATAAACGACATGAGGTCTTCTTTAAGAATTCTATAATGTCCGCCAGGGGTCATGGATGCCTTCAATGCCCCGCTTTTGACATTTTTCCACATTGTCACTCTGCTGACAGAGCAATGTTCGGCCGCTTGGGTCAGGGTCAACATTTCGCGATCCATTTTCAAATACCCCTTAATCCTTTTGTAGAAATTATCGTTAAGAGTATTAATATCGTGCGAAACATTAACCTGTCAAGAAAAAACGTTAAGAACATAAATATTGTTTACAGTATATAGCCAACCAAAAAGAAATGGGCACATTCAAGCCCAGCTAAGGAACGAGGACGGGAAATCAACAGGAGATGCTCACATTCCAGACCTCGTTAAGTGGTTGAGCAGTTTAGCGGTTAAATAGCTGCTATGGTTGGAATTTCATCTGTTTCCTTGAAAATTGGACACTCGTAGAATTCAGGAATTGAGGAATTTGGGAATGTAGGAATTGAAACCTGAATCTTTTCCTCGTCTTAATCCCTCAATTTTTAAATTCGCAATTCCTCAATTTGGCTCCATACGGCCAATACGGCGAGCATAACGTCAAAAAAACGGAGCTATTTTTTCGATCAAATAACGAGGTCTGCATTCATTTCTCAATATCCCTTAATTTCTAAATCTCCCTCCTCTTCTCGAATTGCAGGAAAAAAGATCTTTACTGTAGTTCCCTCCCCTTCCTTCGATGTCAGCTCCAGGCTGCCTTTGTGACTTCTGACGATGGCATAAGCTGTGGTGAGCCCCATCCCCATCCCCTTCTGGGTGCCCCTTTGCTTGGTGGAAAAGTAGGGGTCCAGTATTCGGGGAAGATTTTGCTTCGAAATGCCGGACCCCTTGTCCTTTATGGTCACCTGCAGATAAGACCCCGGTTCCAAATGAAACTCTGATTTACCTGCCCCGAATACCATGTTTTTAACGTCTATCTCCAGAACGCCCCCTTCCGGCATGGATTCGTATCCATTGGAACAGATATTGGTGAAGAGACTCTCTATCTGATCATAATCAAAACCCGTGAACCAGAGATCATCGGGCATCTGCAAGGCAACACGACCGTGGAATCTCTCCGCACAACGAATCACGCTGTCCTGAATAACCGATCCGAGTGAACCTGTTCTGAAAACAGGTTTAGCGCCTTTGGAGATCTCCAGAAACCGTCTGGTAAGGTTCTTCGTATCTATGGCTGCTTTGTATGCCATGGTCAGGTTTTCATGGGCCGGGGTTCCCAGTTCCATATCCATCCTGGCGAGATCCATATACCCAAGTACACTGGTAAGGAGGTTGTTGTAGTCGTGGGCGATGCCGCCGGCAAGGATGCTGAAAGATTCGAATTTTTTGGTTCTTATCAACTCCTGTTGCATGGCCTCCAGCGCCTCTTCCGCACTTTTTCGATCCAGGGCGTATCGGATGGATCGCTCCAGGATCGTTCCCCTCAGCTCGGTTTTGTCGAGGAAGTCCGCGGCCCCCCTCTCCATGGCGGCCATATCCACGTCACGGTTTCCCTGGCCCGTAAGCAGGATAATCGGGGCCTGGCAACCCAGTGGCCCGGCCTCCTGCAGAAGATCCAGCCCGTTTCTGGCTCCAAGACGGTAATCTACAAGGTAGACATGATGTCGGCACTGTCCGATTTCCTGAAGGCCTTCCTCATAGCTCGGTGCCCAGTCCACCGAAAACTGATCCTGACCGGCCTCTTGAATCAGATCGCGCACGAGAACAAAATCGTCTTCGTCATCGTCCACCACAAGAATTTTTACAATAGCTTCATTCATTATCTTCCCTCCGGCAGTTTAACAATCTGGACCCAGTATTGGTCAAGTGCCCCAAGGACCTCCGCCAGGCCTTCAAATGTTACCGGTTTGGTGATGAAGGAGCTGGCCCCCAGGTCGTACGACATTAATACGTCCTGTTCGGCCTGGGAGGTTGTGAGCACAATCACCGGAATTCCGCGAAGCTTGGGATCCGCCTTGATGACCTTCAGGGCCTCCCGCCCGTCCATTCGCGGCATGTTAAGATCCAGAAGAATAATATCCGGCCGGGGGAATTTTTTTGAATCCTTGTACTTTTCCCGCTGGTTCAGGTAATCCAGCAGATCCTCGCCATCTTCCACAAATGCCAGGCTGTTGGCGACGTGCTTTTCCTCAAAGGCCTCTGTTACCAGCAGCCGATCATCAGAATCGTCTTCCGCCATGAGGATATGGATAACCTTGCTTTGTTTGATCATCTTTTTCCTTTTGGTGCTGGTTACTGGTTGCTCGTTGCTGGTTAAAAAGACAATTGATAAAATTTTAAATCACGATAGCGCTTCGCTCTTACAATATAAGCGCTGTTTTACCTAACTTGAGAGTCTAAAGTTTTCTCGTCATGCCGGACTTGATCCGGCATCCAGTAACCATATGTCACTGATAAGACGCTGGATTCAGGCTTTCGCCGGAATGACGGCAATGAATCCGGGGTTCTAATTATTTTAACGCCTTACAAGAACTTTGAAAGTAATGGGGGTCACATCTCGATTAGCGTATTAATTGACATTCGAAAGTAATGGGGGTCACATCTTGATTAGAAGTAATAGGGGTCACATCTTGATTAGCGTATTAATTGACATTCGGGCTTGGTCCCAACATCGGCCATTAGAGTTGTTTTCCTACTCATAATCTTAATCATAATCATAATCGAAGAGTCCTGGAATAAGCTAAAAGGAGTATGATTATGAACTGTCGAACTTATTCTCGGATGATCGTATCAAGTGGGCGAAGTGAGAACCAAGCCCCAACATTGTGATCTCCCACCCCGGTCAAGATGATTAAAGGCGATTTACATCCCATAACTATGGCCGTTCGAACCAACTCAAGGCCGTCCCTCTCCCCAAGGCGATAGTCCACGAGATAGATATCGTGTCTTGATTCCTCAATTTCTTCCAGGGCTCCATGGTAGGTTGAAACCCATTCCAGGGAAAAATCACCTCTTGCCTCGCGGAGAAGCTCCAGGGTCAAGTGATAATCATCCTCATCATCTTCTATAAGGCACCCGAACCCTGTCATTCATGGCACATACCCTCAGCAGGTTGGCCTCAGTTCCCATCAAGGACTTTCCTGATGGCTCCGGCCAGATCTCGCATCGGAAATCTCCTGCGCTTGAAATAGAGGCCCTCGAAACTGCAATTCTTGTCAGCAATTCTCATTTTGAAAACATAGCTGTAAGAGAGGCTCTTGTCCACGATCTGTTTGGTGGGTATAGCCTCGAAAAATCGTGGCAAAATGCCACTCACACAGTATTCGGAAATAAATGGGGCACCATAATGAGAACTGCAGAATTCCTGGCTACTCTCTTGACGCAGGCGATATTATTTTCTATGCTCTCTCCTCGATAAACGGCTTTTTAATCTTTCAAGCAAAAGAGGTAAACCCTTGCGAATCTTACCGGATTGTATCCCCTGCATCGCAAATATGGCTATTTCAGCTCTCAGACGTCTACCCATATCCAGTGAAAGACGCCAAGAAATTTTTACCACTATTCTGCAAGTTTCGGCTTTTCGAGGAAGGTCATGGCATTTGACCAGCCCGGAAATCATTGAACAGGTCTGGGAGATCATTTGTCGAGAAACTGATCAGCCTGACCCATTCCTCCAGGAAAAAGAACTCCAGAACCAAAGGGTAGCGGACATTCTGCCTTTTCTCCGGAATAGAATTGAGAACGCTGAAGATCCCTTACGTACGGCAACTCAGCTTGCCATTATTGGAAACTCCATCGATCTGATGATTGATAATCATGCCGTCGATATTCAGCAAACGGTTGTTCAAGGACTGGAATTGCCCCTGTCTGAACCTGCTTATTCCGCATTTTCGAAAAAACTCCACGGAAGCCGGAAACTCGTTTATCTCGGGGATAACTCGGGCGAAATCGTCTTTGATAAGCTGTTCATGCAAACAATCCGGCGGGAGTTCATGGAAATCGATATCCACTTCGTGGTTCGATCGAATCCAGTAATGAACGATGTTACCCTGAAAGAAGCCAACGAAATGGGTATTTCTGAAGTGGCAAGTGTCATAGAAAACGGCGTGGATGGCCCCATTCCGGGCACGCTGGTCAGCAGATGTTCTCAAGAGCTTAAAGAGCACCTGCAATCCGCAGATCTCATCATCTCCAAAGGCGGTGGTAATTTTGATGCTTTTGAAGAGGAAGCCCATACTACCGGGACGGACGTCACCTTTCTCCTCCTGTGCAAATGCGACCCCTACCGTCGATATTTTGACCAGGAGCTGTATGAGCCTATTTTGTGGAACGTATTCTCGGACCGGGAAGGTCAGTAGGCAGTAAGTAGTAGGCAGTCACGGATATTTTGTTGCTGGTTACTCGTTGCTCGTTACTGGTTGCTCGTCATCGGAGTCTTCGCTTACCTCGAGTATTGCAGTTAAGTTCGGAACGAGGTCAACTTGAAACTGGGTTCCCCGAACACTGACATCTGACACCTATCGTTCTCTGCGCCTCTGCGCCTCTGCGCGAGATTTCCCGTCCAGCAACCGCTTTTCGATCTCTTCCCGTGCAATTCGTTTTGCGGAATCCGTCAGGAACCAAGGCTCGATATTTCTACTGAGTCTTTCAATTCCTTCTTCAAACGAGAGCTGGAATCTGTCTTGGTTTATTTCAACTGCAGCTTTAGAATATCTCCATAACTTATCTGCATCTTTAACGATTGTGTCATTTAAAGAAAAAGGGGTTTTCCTGGAATCGTGCCCCTCGATAATCCGCACAATTTCCTTTATCTTTTCCTGATCGTATCCCACTTTCTTAAGGATTTCCTCTGCAATTCCGGCACCTTCCACTTCGTGGACACGGTTCCATTCAGGCATGCTTACTTTCGGGCCAAATGCCATTAGTTGAATGTCTTCCGGCACCTTTTTCCAGCCCACATCATGGAGAAGAATCGCTGGGATCACCACTTCTTCCGTTCCTCCTTCTAATTCCAGCAATTGATACGCATGACGTGTCGATATCTCCGTATGAATGTCATTTTTTCTGGTATCAAGATAAGGCCTGGCCAGTTCCTGTATTTTTTTATATGGTTCTTCCAATGTGCACTCCTTCTTTTCAGTGTTTTCATTCTTTCAAAGCCACATGAACCACCCCGTGGCAAGCCACGAGGTATCGGTCGTCATTCCGGCGAAGGTCGGAATCCAGGTAAGCGAGCCTGAGAGACTCCGGTACATATTTTTTCTGGATCCCGGATCGGTGTCCGGGATGACTCGACGCCGCAAGCGGATGGGTATTCGACCCTTGCTCGCAATCAAAACTGCAGATTCAAGATGGCTATTTCTTTATCATGGGAAAGGGAGATTTGTAAATACAGCTATCAGAGATCCATAAAATAAACCTCTGTCCATAGTGACAATTGCCAGGCACCTATAATTCTTCTTGACCCTTTAGGATATCTTTCATATTATTAAATTTAACAGCTGCAATTAGCTTTTAGCTATTAGCCGTTGGCTTAAAGATTTCACGCATTTGAATGACTTTTTTTCGTGCTGGGATTCTCACTTTTTGATGCTAAACCATTGCGCCCTAAGTCACTGATTTTGTGCGGCTAATAGCTAAAGGCTAACCGCTAATTGCATCTTTTGAGTTAAAGTACATTCATTTCGATCCAGACTTTTACAATCGCTTCTCTTTCCCGAACGCGTGCAGAAATGGTGGACAACTGCCATTGGGCATGGTCGAAGCAAGACAGCTTCCGCCTGCTCTCAATACTTCACCCATACAATTGCCATTGCGTGCTCCTTCATCCGTTGTAAACGGACAGAAAACCCAACAGAGTTGATACGTATTCCGGGATCTTTTTGTTGGTCTGAGATTCCGGTTCTTAGGGAACATAAACCTTTCAAGAAAAGGAGGGAGAGAGCCATGGAAAAAAGGGAAATGAAATTCTACAGGTTGATTTTGGACATATGCAGGGTAATCAATTCTACACTGGATGTAAAAAAGGTATTGAGACTCCTTGCCGAAAATGTAACCCAGGCACTGGATGCCAAGGCCTGCGCGATTTTTCTCTGGAACAGGGAACAGGACACCTTGGAGGTAAGCGCGTCCTTCGGATTGAGCGACACATACCTCCAAAAAGGTCGCCTTCATGCTGATGACAGCTTGAAAGAATGTTCAGCAGATCAATCCGTGTTGATTTTTGACGCCATAACAGACCCTCGGACGCAATATCCTGAAGAAGCTAAGAAGGAAGGAATCGCATCCATGTTTTCCGTACCGATCTGCGCAAAAGGCACGACGCTCGGAGCACTCCGGGTCTATTTGTCAGAAGCTCGTGAATTCTCCGCAAACGAATCGGAATTTATTCATGGATTGGCTGAAATGGGCGGTATCGCCATCGAAAATGCGCGAATGTATAGTCACTTGAAAGGCGAGCACGAAAGTCTGATGATGGCTGCACATCAGTGGTTTGAATTCGGAAGAACGGAATAAGAAAAAAGAAGAAGGCCTGTGAAGCAGTCAGAGAAAACCATTTGTATACTTGCCCCAACACCGGAATTGGAAGGAAAAATCCTTCAGATCTTCCGGAATATCAGCATATCCAGACAATTTCCCTTTCCATTCAAAACCATCACATCCCTGAACAACCCAAAGGATATTCACCTCCTTTTCTTTGAAGTGGCTCTTGGGAAAATGGATCAGTCCAGGGAAAGATTGGAGCAAATCCTTGCCACTGCCAGCCCAAACGTCGTCCTGCTCTGCCCGATGGGACACAACGAACTGGAATTAGCCAACCAGTTTGGTATCGGAAACATCCTGACGCCGGAATCCATGACGGAATCCACCGTGATGGCGGTGTCCTTTAAGTTATTAGGGAATGTATTTTTCGGGTTCGAGCCTTTTTTCCCCCGTGGGTTTACCCTGTTTGAAAAGGAATTCAGGATTTCTGGAAAATTCCACATGCGGGAACTTCCTTCAAAAATCCTGCACGATTTCATAACTACCCTTAATGAAGAAGAAAGCGAGTATTTTCGGATCTATATATCCGAACTGATCAGTAATGCCATTTTTTATAGTGTTTTCGGGATCAGCCCCCAGGAGAGGGATCAAGATAAAGGCGATCTTCCTTCTGATATCAACATACCTGCAGAGAAAGAAATACGGGTGAAGATTGTAAGAGATGACGAAAAATATGGCATCAGCATCACGGATCGAAGCGGGTCGCTAACGCTTCAACGGGTTTTGAAAAAAATTCAGCGGCATACAACCGCCCCCGGTGAACCGGTTCCCAGAGGGATTCTTGATTTAACCGGCAGGGGGTTCTATATTTTAAGCAATCAAACACGGCTGATCATTAATATCTTAAAACATGCAAAAACGGAAATCATTATCCTCCGGTACAACGATGTCTCCCTGAACAAATACCAGACCCTCATTATTAATGAAAAGGAACGGGAGTAATTTTTTACGAACAAAACATGTTGGTGAATTGGTACACGCTTAGCATCATTGCGCTTTTCTTTATCGGAGCCCAGAGGTTCCTCTACAAGGTATCTGTCCAGCGCGGGTGCAACGCAGCAGTTACCACCTTTACCTTCATGGGAACAGTAACATGCATCAGTTTTGTGCTCCTTCTGTTTTCGGATACACCTTTGGGTCCTATCTATTTCCTGGTTTTCATTTCCCTTGTGAACAGTATTTCTTTCACATTAGCCACGCTAACGAATTTGGAGACGCTGAAATATCTGCCTGTGAACGTCGCTTATCCCATTATCCGGCTGAATCTGGCTGTGGTGATCATTTTTTCCGTACTTTTCTTCGGCGACTCTTTGTCGCCCTGGCAGATTGCAGGTATTTTTGTTGCCATTTTCGCCATCGTCATTTTGGCAAAAAGCCCTGATGCCAATGAAACGGGGATCCGGAATCTTCGAAGAGGTTTTGTCCTTTTGTCCGTCTGCGTTCTTTCCGGGGCCGTCGCTTCTATTTCCAGCAAATTCGCCGCTATGGAGACCAATAAATTGGCGTTCATCACCCTTTCCTACTTACTTGGAACATCTTTTGCCTTTATGCTCCGAAACAGGGTGGCACAAAAAACAGCCGGCAGCCGGAACAGAGATGCCGTGATCATAGGGATATGTATGGGGCTTCTAAACCTGATCGGGTTCTATCTTTTTCTCCTGGCCCTTGACAGGGGCCCTCTTTCCCTGGTCGTATCCATCATCAGCCTTCACTTTGTCATACCCATTGTACTTTCCGCCCTGATCTATTCGGAAAAGCTGAAAAAGGTGCACTTCGTCGGCATCGGTCTCACGGTTATTTCTGTCATTTTTCTGAGGATGTAGTCTCTTTTACATCCACAAAACCCATTGTTTTCCAAGATAAAGGCTCGGGATTTTCGACCTTGACCTTCCATAGACTCCGTGAAACCGCGGGAAATTTCCCCAGGCGCGAAGTCCGTGCTGATTCTTTTTTATTGTTGACAACTACCTTCATGAAAGATATCCTGAACGACTAAAAATTGCAGTAAACGTTGACGCGCAACAGTGGCTCCTGACAGGTGACTTTACTTGAATGAAACACATGAATCTGAGCGTAAACTCTGCTGCATTTGTGAGCAAGCCCTAAACGTGCCGTACAACTTTTTTGCAGGAGGAACGAACAATGAAGGTATTGATTGCCTATTACTCAGACACAGGAAATACCGAAAAGGTGGCCAAAGCCATCTATGATTCCATAGAACACAGTGAAAAAGAGATCTCTCTCTCAACGGACGTCTCGGATGTCTCCGATTACGACCTGATTTTCTGCGGTTTTCCTGTTCAATCCATGGGGCTACCCAAAAAGATGGAGTCCTTTGTCACAGGACTGCCCGAAGGAAAGAAAGTCGCCTATTTTGCAACCCATGGTTCTCTTCGAGGCGGACCATTGGCGATTACAGCATTTCATCATGCAATCAGCCTGGGAAAAAACCTGAAAGTGATGGGGACATTTGGATGCCGAGGCACTGTGAAACATGGCATTATTGACGCCTTGATGAAACAAGCCGAACACAGGGGCTGGGCCCTTGAGGCACAAAGTGCTGCAGGTCATCCGGATGAAGCGGATCTGGAAGACGCCAAAATCTTTGCAGCCGCCATCATGATAAAAACCAGAGCAAAATGAGATAGTCCAGTTCAGTTTCCCATGAATACTAATCTCATAAGAAGTGCCCGAACCCGTCACCCCCGCGAACCTCACCCTCGACTCCGATCGGGGAGCGGGGTTCCATGAGAAGTAGATAACGTGTTCCCCACCTGGCGGGAATGACGAAAACAGAAGATTTTTGACTTTCATGAGGGCTCCATTTTTCCAAACCACATCTTACCGTACCTCCCATTTCCGAAGAGCTTCTGAATTCCAAACCATGAAGAGTGACAAATATTGTAACGGGTATTTTCACCGAAAATTTAAAAAAACTTTAACGCTCAATGTGGCGTAGCTCATCATCCTCATCCCTTCCGAAAGGCGGGATAGGCGGCGTATTTATTGAATTTTAGGGCGGGGTAACGCTGCGGAATACACTCCTTGAAAGCGTTACATTATTTTGTCAGCAGAGGCGTTACACTTATTGCATCTTAGCATTCGTTAGACGGCAACAAATTATTGAGGCGTTTCATATGTGGGGTATTACCTGCCTTGCCATAGGATCGAGGAATTGTCAGACTGAAATCCGTAGAAAGGAACCGTTTATAAATACTTTTTTGGTCATGCTGAATAAATTCGATCTTGACTTATGTGCATCCCATAAATATACTTGCTTATATGAGCGATGACATTAAGAAAATACTTGCACAATGTACCGGCTTTGAGTGGGATGAAGGGAATTCCAGAAAAAACTGGACCAAACATCAAGTTACCCCATCAGAATGTGAGCAAATATACTTTAATCAACCCTTGATTGTAAAAAACGACATTAAGCATTCAGAATATGAATCGAGATTTTATGCTCTTGGAAAAACTGACGAGAAAAGAAAATTATTTTTAGTATTCACAGTTCGTAAAAATGAAATTCGTGTCATATCAGCCAGGGATATGAGCCGAAAAGAAAGAGAGGTCTATGAGTCATTATGAAAAAATTAATACCGAAATTTATGCACGAAGATGAAGAAAGAAAATTTTGGTCTAAGCATGACTCCACTGATTTTGTTGATTGGAAAACTGCAGAAAAGATGGCCCTTTCAAATCTGAAGCCATCAACTAAAAAAATATCCCTTAGACTACCGGAAATCATGATTGAAGAATTAAAGGTTTTAGCAAACAAACGCGATGTGCCTTATCAATCTTTAATGAAAATTTTTCTGGCTGAACGTATTTCAAAGGAATTGGGTATACACGAATAATGAATATTGGGGCTCGTAAAGAGAATTTTTGAGTCCTTCATGGTATGAGAGTGGACTCGTAAATTGATGTAAACGTTGCCAGGCTATATGATGTATTAACAAAGAGGAAATCGGATGCGCTTCACGATCTGATCGAATGGGTTTTTTTAAGGCATAGGCAGGAAGCTTGAATAATGATTAATCTTTATGGCATCAATGGATGTAAATTTTTCAGGCTGAAACAGACATTTCTTCGATTTCAGCTATTGACGTCATAGTCGTACGGCAAGTCCAAAAAATCCCTTTTGGCTAATTGAATCTCAATCAAATACCCAATTTCACCCTTATTTTTGAGCTGTGAAATCATCCACTGGGGCAATCGAATTGTTACCAACTCACGCCTCAAATGATCTGGTTTCCTTTTTCGTCCAGATCCTATACGTTTTCCACCTCGCATTTTGACCTCCAAAAAACCAAAAATGTTTGATTAAAGTTACACGATTTTCAAAATACACGGCCATATCCATGTGAGAGAGATTCGACAAGCTTATGAATACATGGTCAGGCTATTTCCCGAATTAGGAAATCGGATGTGCTTCGCGATCTGATCGAATGGGTTTTTTTAAGGCATGGGCAGGAAGCTTGAATAATATATGAAAGGGGGAAACAGCGAAAAAGTATTGCTGTTTCCCCCTAAGGCATTATTCAATGCCACCTGCACCCGGCTATCCCTTGATAGGTTGCTCCCCAGCAGAGCCTATCTCCGTTTTACTGGGCGATCATGAGCAGACCGTATAAACGACCTGCCTTAATACAATTGTTTGCGATGTACCAATTTCCTGGAGCCGAGCATTTAATTTTCAGGCGGATTGTTTCGTCTTTGTTTTGAACCTGTTGGAGAGAACAATTCAAAAAACAGTGCCTCGTCTATGCTCGGCAGATTACGTTCGACTGCGGCACTGAGCATTTCAGCGGCCATTTGGTTGATAACGCGCAGGTTGTTGGCGGCATGAGCCGACAGGGTTCGGATCAGTTCAGGCGACATCAGTTGGGGATGTCCGGCCTGTTCGAGTGCAAAGTCCAGATAATCGCGCAGTTGCTCAGGAGAAAGAGGTGAAAGCACAAGCCGTGGTCCAATACGGCTTCCCAGGGGCAATAGTTCTGTGGTTCTGAACCGTTCGGGTAGCCGATTGTCACCACAGAGGATCGTAAACAAAAGATTCTGCGAATCAAAGTGATGACTCTGCAGCAATCGCAGTTCGGTCAGGCAGTCTGTAGAGACCTGCTGCGCCTCGTCGATGAGAAGCACAGGCCGGAGCAATGTGGATTGACAGTGGTTTTTCCACCGTGTGCGCAGAGCTTTGAAACCGCCATAACGATTGGCGGGTGATAAGCCCACATTGAACAATTCACCCAATTCCCGGTAAAAATCGCCTAATGCACTCTGAGGTCGCTGCATCACACCGACGGTAAGATCTGGTATTTGTTCGAGCCGATGGGCAATGCTTTGCAGTGTTTTGCTTTTTCCCAGCCCCGGATCGCCTGTAATCATTGCAAATCCGCCTTGTGAAGCCATGGCTTGCACACGCTGAACGAATGGTTCGGTTCCGGGTATTGTAAAGAGCGATTCGGGTGGTACATCAGGCAGAAATGGGTTGTACTTGAGTCCGTACTGAGATCTGATATCCGTATTATTCATGGTTGATTTCCTCCTTGGGTAGATAGGCAGGGGGCAATCCGGTGGCGGCATAATCGGCAAGCCACTTGCGCAACAGTGCCGGTAGGGGATCATCGGTTGATTTTTCGATCGGTTTAACCGTGTTTTCGGGGTTGATTGCACGGCGTATGCCCGAGGCGTTTTTAACCTTGTCCTGGGGTAACAGGCTTACCAGAGGAGCGTCTGTATCCGGATCGACCAGAATCATCCGGCTTTTATCCCAACTGGGTGCACGCAAAATCACTTTGCGCAAATGGGCGAAGCGTATGGGAAGCTCATATCGGATGCCGTCGAGCACAACGGTGGCATCACTGCGACGTGGCGTTCGGCTGATCCGGCGCGTAAAGGCCAAGTGTAAAAAATCGCTGTTGGGCATGGGCCTGGCGACATCAGGACCGTTGAGCATTCGCTGCAAAGGCGTTGTTTTGATTTCCCTGTGTAATTTGCGGTGGTAGTCCTGTTCAGCCCAGGCCTGAGCCGCCTGATTGACAAAGGCAAGTTTTAAATCTTCGACTCCCCGCAAAAGTTCCAACAGGCGGCTTTCCAGTTGACTCCAAAAGACCTCCTGCTTCCCGTTTTGGTAGGGTGAATAAGGTAAGGTTGTTTCATGCTCGATGCCCAACCGCTGCAAGCCCCGACGGGTTTCTTCGGCGAGCATGGCAGAACCGTTATCGGTCATCAATGCCCGTGGCAACCCGCGCTTCATGAAGGCCTGTTTCAAGCCGTGTACCAGACACTCAGCGGTCTCAGCCAGGTACAACTGCAAATGGCAGCAGAGCCTTGAGTGGTCGTCAAAGATGGCCAGGGCCATGGGACGATGCCATTGGCCCCGGGCATCCAGGATACTGATTTTGGCCTGGTGGAAGTCCAGATGCCACAAACCATGGACATGAGAGACTTCATAACTGCGCACTTCACGGCTTTGAAGCCGTTGTGCTGCCTGTTGTTGCCCCGGACTGGGCTGTGCCGGTTCATGGGTACGGAGCCATCCATTATCCCGCATGCAACGCAGCACGGTTTTGTAGCTGGGAACCGGTTTAAGTTGTGGTTGCTCTTGGGCCAAAACCACCAGATTGTCATAGTGCAACTGCACATTCCAACGGCGATGGGCCTCGTACTGAGCTTTTAGCGCAGCCAATAGTGTATCTGACACGGACCAGCGGATACCGACGTCGGAACGGATCTTTCGGCCAAGGGCAGCGATAGGGTCTGGGGCCCTTCTGGCCTTGTAATACCAACGCTCGATAGTCGATGACCCGATTTGCATTTGCTGATTGGCGTTAATGGGGTGTTGATAGGTTTTTTGCGCCAGTTCATCAATAGCGCTTTGCAGTTGTCCTTTTTGTGGCGGACAGGACAAAAGTCGACCGATCACCGAAAATCGGAAGTGTGCCCATCGCTGCCACATGGGCATTTGAGACGCGCTCATGGGATCTCTCCTTTCGGTTCGCTTCCACTGACCTCCCCTATGGAGATAAACAGGGTCGAACCCGAACTCGGATCCTTGTAGCGCATTGGGACAAGTTTGACATCGGCCCATCTTTTGCGTGAACCATTATTCGATAGCGGCGACCTCGGTATTCATGGCCATCATGGACCTAAAGCAAGTATTTGTAAGCAGTTCGCCAGCCCTGCCTCGTCTCCACCATCGACCGGGCAAAAACGTGACAGTAGCGCTCCCGGCAACTGATCAGGATTGATCGGGGGAAACAAACGTCCGGACAAGCGTCGGTAACGCTCACTCTGAACAAAAAGTTCTCGAAAGTAGTGTTGCCAGCGTTTTACGGTTGAGCGCCACACATGGCAAAATGCCTTAAGATGCTCCATAGTAACCGCAGGTTTTTGCCCCTGGCGAAGGGCACTGACCAATAGAAGCACAGGCGCCCAGTAAACCCGGCGATCCCAGAAACGAACCGAAGGTGGCAGCACACGGCGACGACAACCGGGACGACCGCAGCATAGACTGAATCGAACCTCAAATGCCTCTTGAAGATCATGGGGTCCGCCCCGAGGCTTTCGCTGGTAATGGGCGTCATGCAGTGGACTCCCGCAAAAGGGCATCGCTTTGCTCGTGTACGTTCGGCAAGATCTTGGTCTATCTTGTAAAGAAGGGAAAATAACGATTTGCGGTTAAGGACTTTAAGTGGTACCATAGCTTCCGCCATTTATGGTTTGTTGGCAGGAGCCCCCTGCTACGAACTGGTCAAAGAACGCGAGGGGGCTCCATCATCTCTCCCTCCCTATTCTCGTCTATTTTTTCTCATTTTTCCATTATTTTTTGTGGCCGCGCTCATTCAAGGAGGTACTCTCAGGTACGATGAGGTTTTTAGGCCTCATTACCTAAGATTCTGTAATGACTGGAATTTGTTGTAATTTCTTGCTCTTGCTCGATTTGCTGCTACGGCCTCTCACGCCGGAGACACGGGTTCGCTTCCCGTTGGGTCTACCAATAAAGATTCAAAGGGGTTACGCTGAAAGCGGAGCCCTTTTTTTTGCCTGAAAAAACCGTGCCCATTCCTGTAACCCGGCCTCTTCGTTTTCTATAAATGCAGCTATTATTCACCTGTGCACTTGTTACCACATCACCATATTGATTCACGTCGTGTCGGTGTGGATTATTCAGAACAATTTTCCGGAAATTTCTCTGCCAAAAACATCATGCTTGAAATTGAGATTTTCGACCGTCCCTTGTCTCAACCCTTTCAGAGAAAATTGTGCGGTGTCCATCATTATCGTTGACAGCGATGAAGGCCGGCCCCCCAGGCCGGATCAACTGTTGAGGTGAAAAGTAAAAAATTGATTGATAACGATGCGGAAATTTGAGATAGATTAAAGAAGTGCAGTTAAGCAACACCCCCTCATTACGAATAATTTGATCCGATATTTCTCTGTAAAGGCCTAGAACAGGGTTTTATTCGCGCTTCTTGTTGATATTTTAAGGTTTGTCGGAAACTACCCCCCGACAGCCATGGGAATAGAAAATGGAACGTGTATATATATATGACGCAATATTCCTTGACAATAAAACCATTCGGCTTTCTGAAGAAAGTTCTGTTTCAGAGAAAGAAATACAATTGATTATTATCCCTAAAAAGACTTCAAAGCCGAAAAGAAAAGCGGGGCTTCTGAAAGGAAAAATAAAAATGTCTGAAAATTTTAATGACCCTTTGGAAGAAATGCGGGAATATATGGAATGAAAATTCTTCTGGATACAAATGTGCTGCTGTGGTTTGTTTCAGATGATGCTGAGTTAGACCCGAAATACAAAAGCCTGATTGAAAATTCTGAAAATGAAATCTTTGTAAGCGTAGCTTCGTTATGGGAAATTACAATAAAATTGAATATCGGCAAGTTGGAAATGGGTAACGATTTTAAGACTTTTTTCAGAGTCGTTACTCAGGATTGCGACTTCAAGATATTACAAATCGCTGAAAACCACCTCCTCCAATACCTGGCACTTCCTCTGATTCATCGTGATCCTTTTGATCGACTGATTTATTCGCAGGCAAAATCTGAAAATTTAACTTTCTTATTTACAGATAAAATTTTCAAACGCTACGATGTTCCGTGATACGAACAAATGGTATTATCATTTTTCCTGGAACCCTGCACAAGGCCTAGGCTCAAAACCAGACTAATAAAGGCATTGGCCAGAACGTCCTCCGAGACCGGATTCTTCGCCTTTTGTTGTACCATATATAGAGAGAAGACCAAACTTCCCTGAATAATCCAGAAATCGGGATATCCGTCCTGAAACCCCCAGTTGAAGCGCTTCGCGAAAACGTTCAACAATGTGAAAAAATGGGTTCCCGAAAACCCCTTCACGACGATGTTTGCCCCTTTTCGCGTCGGGAGTACTGGTTTCTCACTTTCTTCACCCACCCGCACAGCTTCAACACATGCCGCAGAGTGTGCACCGTGAGGGTGTCTTCCTCGGATCGAACAGGCCGTGCAGGTAACAGATTAGGATCGCAGAACTTTCCATAAAGTTCCCGGGTGAAGGCGAGGGGCAGATTGCCTTTCTGGGTGGCCTTAAGGGGCTGAAGTTCCTTCAGCCTGGAAAGAAAGTAACAGGTATTTTTCACGATAGGCACGTCCTGATACAGTTCCGGATTCAGGTCATGTTTGAACCTTATGATATCCTCCAGGGCCTGAAGTCGTTCGGAAAGCGTCATTTTCGCAGTTTGCAGATACTGCAACAGCTCAACGCCCTCATATGTCGCAACCTTCCAGGGATCTTCACCCTTCTGTCGGCTTTTCATTTCGGGCCCTTTGGAGATATTCGATGTCAACCAGATCTTTGGGGCGCGCCGCTATTTCCTTCATTCTCAAAAGGCAATCCAATCCAACAAAGGGAACTCGCAGCCCACCATTTACTATATAAATATACCTCACCGCACCACGTAAATAAATGTTTTTCTGGAATATGGTTGATGGTTTCGCGAAAAATCGAAAAACACGTTTTACGTCATTCCGGCAAAATCCGGAATCCAGTAAATTCAATCACTTCTGGATTCCGGATCAAGTCCGGCACGACGGTTTCAGGACTTTTTATGAGTTTATCACGGTTGACTTATCAAAAAACGAATAGAGAGATTCCCAGTTTTGCGTCAAGAAAAAAGGAATTTTTCAAGAAATTCTTGACGTACAACTTGCTATCTGGTATAGGAGATACCTGCCTTCGCTTATTTAATAATGATGTTATTCCCCTTCTTGAAAAGGATGTGGCGCCCATGGAAAAATTCAAGGTATATGTCAGCGATTATGATTATCCTGACCTGGAAATCGAAAAGGGTATTTTGGAACCCATCGGCGCCCAGGTCATCGGCCTGCAATGTAACACCGGAGAAGGATTGGCGGAACAGGCGGCGGACGCCGACGTCATATTACAACAATATGCTCAAATAGGGCGGGATACAATCAGCAAGTTGAAAAAATGTAAGGCAATCTGTCGCTACGGGATTGGCCTGGACATTATCGATCTGGAAGCCGCCCATGAGCACGGTATCCTGGTGACCAATGTCCCGGATTACTGTATAGACGAGGTGGCCGAACACGCCATCACCCTGTCGTTTATGCTCCTGAGGCGGATACCCATGTACGACCATGCTACCCATGAAGGGAAGTGGCATTGGAAGGAATCCGGAGCCCCCCTGTTCCAGTTTCGCAACCTGACCTGCGGTATCATCGGGTTTGGCCGTATCAGTCAGAACATGATACACAAGATAAAACCGTTCGGGTTTAAAATCCAAGTCTATGACCCCCATGTATCCTCAAGCTATATGCGAACCTTCGGCGTGTCAAAAGAGGACCTCGATACGGTTCTTAGCACATCCGATCTCGTGGCCGTTATGTGCCCTTACAATGAAGAAACCCACCATTTGATCAACGACAAGACCTTGAGAATGATGAAACAGAGCGCAGTTTTGATCAACTGTTCCCGTGCCAAAGTGGTAGACAACGATTCATTATACAAAGCGCTCCGCCAAGGATGGATTGCCTCCGCCGGACTGGATGACGTTGAAGAAGAGCCGGCCAAACTGGCCGCATGGACCCCCACGGGCAATCCCTTATTTTCCCTCCAGAACTGTATCATTACACCCCACGTGGCCTATATCTCGGAGAACGCCCTCATCGAATGCAGACGGGTCGCCGCTGAAAACGCAAAGGCGGTCCTGTTGGGACAGACACCACCAAATATCTGCGAACCCGCTTAATTGTGGTGGGGTTCTGGTCAATCCGGGTGATTTTATTGTGGCTGATGAAATCGGCGTTACCGTGGTTCCCCTTGAAAAGGCGGAGGAGATGATCAAGCTGGCCGGTGAACAGGCTGAGCGGGAGCAGAAGACCCGTGAATGGGTTGCCCAGGGTAAAACTATTGAGGATTTGTTGAACGAATTCGGAAGGATCTGATCAAAGAAGAAACTTCTTAAAGAAGGTCTCGCGCAAAGACGCAAAGACGCAAAGAACGATAGGTTTCGGGTTTGAAAAATCCAGTTCCCAATTGAATTTCACACAGGGAATGAAACCAGCAATCCAAACCTTGTCGAAGATCCCGTCTGAAACGAAGCTAAAGCGGGGAACCTCTGAACCTTTGAACCTTGAACCATGAACCCCTGAACCCCTGAACCCAAATGTTTCACATGAGGAAAAGAAGATGAAAACAGCATTGATTGCGCTGGATTGGGGCATTACGTCACTTCGCGCCTATCGCCTGGACAAACATGGTGAGGTGAAGGAAGACAAGAGCGAGGCTTCCGGAATCCTCCAAATCCCGGAAGGGGCGTTCGAACGGACATTGGATCGGTTTTTAGCGCCTTGGTCGAACCAGGGGCAGGATACGCCTGTTATTGCCTCGGGGATGATCACCAGCAAACAAGGCTGGATTGAAACCGATTATCTTGAATGCCCGACCGGCCTGCCGCAGCTCTCTGAATTCCTGATAACCCACACCACCCGGTCCGGATGGAATATCCATTTCGTGCCTGGAATCAGTTTTGAAGGGCCTGGTGGCATCCCCGACGTGATGCGAGGGGAAGAAACCCAGATCTTCGGGGCCTTAGACTCTGGAGACCGAAGACGCGTCATGATCCTACCGGGAACCCACAGCAAGTGGATTGAAACCGGTGACGAGACCCTTGAACGGTTTGCCACCTTCATGACCGGAGAAATATACGCCGCGGTGAAGGACCACACCATATTGGGGAAACTGGCCGAAAAGGGCAAAACGGACACGAAGGCCTTTCTTCAAGGCGCCGAATACGGCCTGACTATCATGGAAAATACCGGTGGGCTATTGCATAAATTATTCAGTGCCCGAAGCCTTGCTCTATTTGACCGTCTTGCCGGCGGCAGCGTAGAATCTTATTTGTCCGGCCTCTTAATCGGGGCTGAGATCGCCGAAGGGTTGAAATGGGTACAGCGCCGATCCGATCTTGATTCTTTTACCCTTGTCGGGGATACCACTCTCACGGGGCTCTACGAAAAGGCTCTTGGCTGCGCAGGAATAGGAACGCACCAGGCCAACGCCGACTGCGCAGCGGTTGGCCTATACCGGATTGCACGGACCGCAGGGTTGATTCAGGGGAACCATGAACAAATTTGATGAATGGGTTGGTCGGCTGCCGCTCATTGCCATTTTGCGGGGTGTTCAACCAAGGGAGGTGGAAGCGGTGGGTGACGCTCTGGTGGGGGCGGGCTTCGGCATGATCGAGGTCCCCATGAATTCCCCGGAACCTTTTGAAAGCATCGAAATTCTATCCAGAAAATTCGCCCCGGACATGATCATCGGAGCCGGAACCGTTTTCACAACAACACAGATCGACCAGGTACAACAGGCGGGAGGCAACCTCATTGTAATGCCCCACGGGGATCTCGAACTCGTTTCGTACGCCAAGAAGCTCGGTTTGACCTGCATCCCCGGTGCATCAACGCCCACGGAGGCCTTCTCTGTTTTAAATGCCGGGGCTGATGGGGTAAAAATATTTCCTGCCGAAGCCATACCCCCAAAGGTCCTGAAGGCCTGGCGGGCCGTCATGCCGACAGAGACTTACAGGCTGTTTCCTGTAGGGGGCATCTCTCCCGAGACACTGGGAGGATATCTGAAGGCCGGGGCCACCGGCTTTGGTTTGGGCTCTGCACTTTACCGACCGGGCGCCTCTCCCGAAGAAACAAGGGCTGCGGCTGAGGCATTCATTAGAGCCTACCGAAAAGAGCAACTGGTATAGCAGATATTTGACTTCTACCCGCAGAGCTACTATATTCGGAAATGTGCAGACAATACTGTGATTTTTCTTGGTATGGGTTTCATTCATTCTTTGGCCGAATCAACAGTTAACCATCCACATTATTCATCTGAACAATAAAACAGGAACCATCCATGGGCGTCAAAAGCATAGAGAGACCCTTATCCATTTCTGAATTGGCAACAAACCGTTTGCGAGAGACCATTATCAACGGCGATTTAAAGCTGGGAGAAGCTATTTCCGAAGTTGGCCTGGCAAAAAGTTTAAATGTCAGCAAAACGCCGGTACGACACGCCCTGGCCCAAATGAAAACTGAAGGTCTGGTCACGATCATTCCCCAGAAAGGCACCTATGTTTTCACCCTGAGCACATCGGATTTAAAGGAATTCTGCGAACACCGTCTGATTCTGGAGACCAACGCCATGAGGCTTTCCTACGAGCGAAACAGACTGAGATTTTGCAGTTCTCTGGCATCTTGTGCCGGCAAAATGGGCCAACACCTGGAAAACGGGAAAGGTCTTGAGTATCTTCGGGCTGACATTCAATTCCATGACATCATCGTGAAGTTTGCCGACAATCGTTATCTGACTGAAAGCTACAAACTCATTGCCGCCAAGGCAGGGGCCCTGCGGACCCACCTTGCCGCCAGGCCCCTGCAGACCGAAAAATCCCTTCAAGAGCACCTGCAGATCGTGGATGCTTTGGAAAAAGGGGAACCGGAGGCAGCCATTGAGGTCCTGAACCAGCATATCAGCCGTTATGCCCGGAGCTACGAAGAGGACAGCGACGACATCGCAGCCATTGACCGGAAAAATCTTATCCAAAAGCTGATCAAAGAACCATGAGAAAGGAGAGGGTTAGATGAAAGCACTTGTTCTCGACAAACCGGGAAAGCCGGATACATTGAGAATCACGGATATGCCTGTGCCTGAACCGGGCCCGGGGGAAATTCGTGTAAAAGTAAAGGCCGTGGGTCTAAACCCTGTTGACTACAAGGTAGCAGAGTCGGGTGTGCCCGGATGGGAATACCCCTTCATTCTGGGTTTGGATGTGGCCGGGACCATTGAATCCCTTGGAGAAGCCGTTGAGGGTTGGAAGATTGGCGATGACGTGTTCTATCATGGCAATCTTTCAAGGCCTGGTGGATATGCAGAATACGCCATTGCCCCTGCCCATATACTGGGTGCAAAACCTGAGGGGGTTTCATTTTCCGAAGCTGCTGCAATCCCTTGCGCCGGATTTACAGCCTATCAGATCCTGTCCCGAAAAATTCCCGTTAAACCCGAACATAAAATCTTGATCCACGCAGCGGCAGGGGGTGTCGGAGGGTTTGCCGTCCAGATTGCCCGGAACATGGGCCTTGAAATCATGGCCACCTGCAGTAAAAGAAATTTTGACCATGTTCAGGAATTGGGAGCGCATCACCTTATCGATTACAACACTGAAAATATTACCCGGAGGGTGCTCGACATTACAGGCGGTCGTGGGGCTGATATTGCCATCAATACAGTGGACCCTGAAACAGCAACAGCGGACATGGAACGGCTCGCATTTGGAGGACATCTTGCCTGTGTTGTGGGCCTTCCAGATTTCTCCGTCATCGAACCGTTTACCAAAGCCTTGTCCATCCACGAAAGCGCTTTGGGCGGCGCCCATCTTTCCGGCGATCGGAAATCCCAGGAAGATTTGGGCGCCATGGCGAAAGAACTCATGACATGGGTTCAGGATGATAAAATCTCTCCGATGCTTTCAGAAACCATATCAATGGGGGATATTCCGGAAGCACTCACGCGTCTGGCTAACCGCCATGTGAGCGGGAAAATTGTCGCCGAGCTTTAGGCCCAAAATTATCGGTTAAAGCAGTACTTTGGACAGTTCACCAAATAGCACTCTTCGTGTCCTTCGTGCTCTTGGTGGTGAAATCCCGCCTTGGAATATCTGAAGAGTTTCCTCATTCTTCTTCCAATAATTAGGAAATCAGAAACGGCCGGGGTCTATTTGATTAAAATTCCCCGGCCGTCTCTCTTCGGATCAGTTCCAGACAACTACCCCTTTTTGGCACCGCCTTCTTTTCCAGGAATTCCCAGAAGATTCTTGGCAAGCTTGACCTTGTTGAGCAAATCCCCTTCACGGAAGATCATCACCCTTTGAGCCTGCGGGGAACCTGCCCCATGCATGGATTCCACCAGTGCGGTACCCCCGGTCATGGCCTCGATCAGGCGGGCGATCTTGATGCGGTGTTCGGAAGGAATTCCATCCACCCCCGAAAAATACTTTTTCACAAGGTGACCGATCTCTTCACTTTCCAGGTCGTACTCGCTGGGAAGGGTGGCGATCAGGCCTCCCGCAAGGTCCAGGGCCAGCCGGGCGATTTCAAAATGAAACCGGGTGACATTATGTTTGCACACATTGGCCAACATGGTATCTACCATATAGGCGCCCGATGCCGTGGGAGTCCCCTCAGCTGCGCAGGCGATGGAAGAGCTGTAAAGGGTCTCGGACAGGTGAATCATTTCCGTGACCTTGTCTTTCACATGGGAAGCCTTCGCGGTTCCCTGGATCTGGGCCAGATAGGTAACCGCCCCGGTTAACACATCCATGAGCCCGGTTTTGCAGGCCCCGTAATTGGCACGATGGTGGGCCGCAAACCGGTATACCAGGTCACTGGTAAAATCGGTTTGCCCATCCATGAACACCCTTTCATTAGGCACGAACACATCCTCGAAAACGATCAACGCTTCACCGCCCACGGCTCCGAAGGAGGGCTTGCCCACATCGATCCTTTCCAGATTATCCCGGCGGTCATCGTTGGCCTGGCGACCGAAGATCATGGTAATGCCCGGGGCATCTGCCGGAACGGCACAGACTACGGCATAATCTTTGGAACGCTCGTCCATGGCCGTGGTGGGCATAATCAGAATCTCGTGGGAATTCACCGCACCCGTCATATGTACTTTTGCCCCCCGAATCACGATCCCGTCATCTCTACGGTCCACCACATGCATATACTGGTCCGGGTCCACCTGATCTGCAGGTCCCTTAGACCGGTCACCCTTGGGATCGGTCATGGCCCCAACAACCATCAAATTTTCATCTTGAATATGGATCAGCCATTTCTTGAAGCGCTCCAAGTAATCGGTCCCGTGTTTCTTATCCATTTCGTAGGCCACGGAGTAGGTAGCGTTGATCCCGTCAAAGCCCACGCATCGTTGAAAGCAGGTCCCGGTCTTTTGACCCAATACCCGAAGAAGTTTGACCTTCTTGAGAAGATCTTCGATGTTTTGGCTAACATGGGTAAATCGGCTAATGGTCCTTCCAGTGAGGTGACTGGTTGCCGTAGCCAGGTCCTTATATTCTTCATCGCTTGCCAAGGCGTAGGTCATGGCTGCCGCCCGCACATGCGGGGCTGTGGCAGGGTGTTTGGTCACGTCATCAATCCTCTTTCCCTTGTAGTAGATCTTCGGGTTGAGGCCCTTCAGGCTGTCCATATATTCAGCGCCGTTTTTCAGTTTCATAGCTTCTCCTTCAAAAGTTAGAGCGAACATCCTCACTTCGTCATTCTGCGGTTCGCTTTTTCTCGTTCCCATGCTCCAGCGTGGGAACGCCTAAGTTTCTGCCTTGATCTGCCTGGCCTCTTTGCCCGGTCAGAAGCAGTTTTCACAATGCACTGGAAACTACCTCGCCCATGTCCATGATCTTGAGTTTTTTCCGCTCCGCCTTGGGAATGCTCTTCATGCCTTTCCTCAGATTATCTTTGCAGGCCGGACAACCGGAAACCAGGATCTCCGCGTCCACGGCAAAGGCATCCCGAACCCGTTCAGCGGCCATCTTGATGGCCAGGTCTGGGTTGCTTGCCTGCATCCCTCCTCCGCCACCGCAACACCGCGCATCCAATCGGTTTTTGGCCATCTCCACATAGTCTATACCGGGAATGCTTCGAAGGATGTTCCTCGGTTCCTCCAGAATCTTGCAGGCCCTTCCCAGATCGCAGGGATCATGGTAGGTGATCTTTTTCGAAACCTCTCCCGTAAAACGGATACGACCGTCCCGGATCAGTTCATCCATATATTGGATCGAATGGAGTACCCGTATGCCCATGCCTTCCAGATCCGGATAAAGGGTTTTGAAGGTCTTATAGCAACCGGCACAGGGCGTCACCAGTTCGCGTGCTCCTGTTTTCTGCAACTTCTCCAGGAGTTTTTCGGCATGGGAATCAAATTCCTCGGACCCCATCAAATATAGAGGAAAACCGCAACAGGTCTCTTTCATGGAGAGGGTCGTGTAATCAACCTCTGCTGCATCCATCGCTTTGAGAAAGGCCGGAACAATTTTCATGTCCATATAACTGGGAAGGCAACCCATGAAGAGAAGGGTTTCCGCCTTTTCCTTCAGAAGCCCTTTTTTTGCCTTTTCTCTGAGGGCCGGAGGATAAATATCGACCCTTTCTTCCCCTTCCGATCCAAAAACATTTCCCCGGTGACAAACGCTGTCCCTGACGCCGAGCAGATGCTTCGGTGCGAATCCCTCCTTGAAAAGGATTTTTCGGGTTGCCTGCACGATATCAGCGGCCTTCACATTGGAGGGGCATCCATCCATGCAGGCCTGACAAGTAGTGCAGGCATAAAAGACTTCTCCCACCTTTTCTGAAAGCTCAAAATTCCCTTCCAGAATCTCTTTAAGGATCATCATCTTCCCCCGGGTATTATAGGCGGGGCGGAGGGTAGATTCAAAAACAGGGCAGACTGCCCGGCAAAATCCGCATTCCGAGCAGTTCAGGATACGATCCACATACTCTTCAGGTAAGCTGATTCCTGTTGTCATTTAAACCTCCAACGCCATTTTTCCCGGATTCAGGATATTGTTCGGATCAAAGAGCTTCTTGATTTTACTCATAACCCCCATGGCCACGGCATCATGCTCCAGTTTCATGAAAGGAGCCTTGGCCAGCCCGATACCGTGCTCACCGGTCAGGGTTCCTTCCTTTTCTATGGCCAGTACGAACAGGTCATTCACAGCCTTTTCTGCTCGGGTTCTTTGTTCGGGGTCTCTTCCGTCGAAAATAATATTTGGGTGAAGATTTCCGTCTCCCAGATGGCCCAGGGTCGCAATGAGTACATCATGCCGTTTGCTGATTTCCTGTATGCCCTTCAACATCTCCGGGACCCTGCTTATGGGAACGGTTACGTCTTCAGCGAGGTAATTATTACTGATCTGGAAAAGGATGCCCCCGATCGATTTTCTTGCGGTCCACAGCTTCTCCAACTCCGTTGCGGATTCCGCCTTCTCAATGGCCGTTGCCTTGTTTCTTTTGAACACCTCCATCACCCTATTGAGCTGATAGTTGATCTCTTCAGAAGTATGCCCGTCGGCCTCGGCAAAAACCATGGCCGCCACTTCGGGCAATCCCAACCCCGCGTCCCGGTTCAGGGCCGCAATGCACTGATCATCCAGAATCTCCAGGGCGCTGGGCACGATGCCGGATCGCATGACGTCGCTGATGGCTTTTCCCGCATCTTCGAGAGTGTCAAAAGCCGCGGAGCAGGCCGCGACTTTCTCAGGCTTGGGATTAACCTTGAGGGTAACCTCGGTAACCACACCCAGGGTACCTTCGGAACCCACGAACAAACGGGTCAAATCGTATCCGGATACACACTTCATGCATTTGGAACCGGTGCGAAGGATGTCCCCATCAGGCAGAACCACCTCTAACCCCAGGACATAGTCCCTGGTGGTCCCATATTTGGCCCCCTTGAGACCGCCTGCATTGGTGGCCACGTTGCCCCCAAGGGTCGCGGCTTTGCCCGATGCGGGGTCGGGAGGAAAGAAGAAACCATAAGGGTCCAGAGCCGTTGCCAGATTCATATACACCACACCTGGTTGGACGACCACCAGTCTGTCATCAATATCGATGTCCAGAATTCGATTCATGCGGGCCAGATCCATCACAAGGCCGCCCATCTCAGGTACGGCCCCCCCTGCATAACCGGTTCCGGCGCCCCGAGGGGTTACCGGGAATCTGTACTCATTAGCCAGTTTGAGAATTTCCGAGACCTGTTCTGTATTCATGGGCCATACGGCGCCTTCGGGCCGATGTTTATGTTCAGAGGTATCGGAACTGTAACTGATCAGGTCAATCACCTCATCCGTATAGTTTTCCTCTCCTACAATATTGATCAAAGCCTGTCTGATGTTTTCTTTCATGGTAAACTCCATCAATCTAGTGTTCATGGGTAATTATTCATGGGAACGAACTGCAATAAATAGTTTTATGGTGCCATTTCAAAAGATAATAGGTTTACCTCTCGCTGCAATCCATTTCATCCCATACATGCGGGATAGAGGATCACAATGTGATCGTTGTCTTCCAGTTCGGTGTCAAGTCTCTTCATATGGAATATGAACCTTCTGTTTTTTGTCACGGAAACGTCGTGCCGAAGTCTTTTTTCTTTTTCCGCATAGATGCTCTTGTTCTGTTCTTCGCTTGTGCACAAAACGCTCAGAAGGTCACGCACATTGGCACCCTCTTCTAACTCAATCTCCCTTTCCCCGGCCCCGAAAATGGCCCTGAACCTGGTGTGAAATTTAACATGAACTTTCATATTTTTCACCCATATAAACACAAAGGCGGCTGGAGAAGAAAGGGGCTTCCCCAACCTGCCATTTCACAATGTTTCCGGGATAACGGTTCAGATTCTTTCGTTAACCCAATGCTGAATATCCGAAAGGACTTGATCTTTTTCCGCTTCGTTCAAAATCTCATGATAGAAATCTTCGTAGATCTTCAGAGTCTTATCTTTGACGGAAATGTTTTCGTGAAGATATTCCGAAGAGGCCTTGTCCACAATCTGGTCCCCTCCCCCATGGAGAATGAGACAGGGATAGTCATAGTTTTTCAGGTTTTCCGCGAGCCATGCGGCCCCTTCTATGAACACGGTGGTAAGCAGTTTCAGCGTTGTTTCTTTTAAAACCAGCGGATCATTCTCGTAATCTTTCACCACTTCCTGGTCTCTGCAGATAAGGGCGGAAAGAGAGTTGGGGATGGGGGTTTCCGGTGCGTTTTCCACATCCATTTCTTTGAGCGCATCAAAGATGGGCAACTCAATGATAACGGGTCCGGAAAACACCTGCCCTTTAAGTTTTCCCGGATATTTCGATCCATATCCGGCCGTGATGAACCCTCCCATGCTGTGTCCCAACATAAACAGGGGCAGGTTCGGGTTCTCTTTTGTGGCCAGATCCACGAAAAGGTCGGCATCATCGATGAACGGATGAAAATCATCCAGGTACCCTCTTTTCCCTCCGGATCGACCATGGCCCCGGTTGTCGAACCGATACACCCCGTAACCGAATTCGTTCAATTTCTGCACCACGTAATCATATCTTCCGCAGTGTTCTGCAAGACCATGGACGAGAACGATCATCGCCTTTGGATTTTCTGGAAAATCTTTGATGTGAAACAATTCCATTCCGTCCGGGGCCACGACCTTTTTTTCTTCATGCATTTCCATTCCTCCTTAGACCAAGCAATCCGGCCTTTCAATAATAGATAAACAATTCGGAATTCCGTACCTTTTTTAGCCTTTCACCGCCCCAAAGGTCAATCCCCGAATGATGTAACGCTGCATGAACCAGGCAGCGGCCAGGGTGGGCATGATGGCTGCAGCGGTACAGCCGGCCATAGCTCCCCAATTCATACCAGTAGCTGTCCAGAAGGTGGAGAGTCCGATATTTACCGTCCGTGCGGCTGTCCGTGTGAAAAGGAAGGCAAACAGGAATTCGTTCCAGGAAAATACCAGACAGAAAATGGCCGTGATGGCGGCCCCCGGCTTGATGAGAGGGAAAATCACTTTTCGAAAGATGGCGAGCTGGCTGTGGCCGTCGATCATGGCCGCCTGTTCCAGCTCGACAGGAATTTCCCGAAAGAAACCGTAGAGCAGAAAGATGGCAAAAGACATATTGAAGTAGAGGTAAAGGATGGTCAGACCGAAGGTCGTGTCCAGAAGCCCCAGGGCCTTAAATCCGAAAAAGAAGGGGATGGCCGCCACGGCGCCGGGGAACATTCGGGTGGAGATGGTGATAAACAGAAGATGTCCGTGACCGGTGTTGTAACGGGAGAAGCTGTAAGCGGCGGGTAGAGAGACCGCCATCACCAGGGCCGTGCTGGACACTGCAACGACAAGCGTATTCCAAAACTCCCTCAGGAATCCCGTCTTGAAAAAGAGATGATGGTAGTTTTCCAGGGTGGGAGAGAAAACAAAGAGTTTTGAAATGCTGGTACTGTAAATGTCGGCGTTGGCCTTTATGGATGTGAGATACATCCACATGAGCGGCAAAACAAATATGAGAAGAACGATAATCGTGCCCAACCAAAATGCAACGGATTTTATTTTCATGGTATGCTCCCTTTTCTAAACCTTATCCTTCTTGGCTCCCAAGCACTTTCATAAGCTGCCGGAACATGATGGCGCAAACCACCAGAGTTAAAACCAATGAGATGATGGCCATACTCGATCCTCGACCGATATCAAAGTAAACAAAGGTTTCCCGGTAAACCTGCCAGTCCAGCAGCTCGGTTCCCGCCCCCCCTCTTGTGGTTCCGTAGAGCGGGTCAAAGAGTCGAATCAGCCACATGGTCCTTAAAAGAACGATGATCATAATCAAAGGGACCAGGTTGGGCAGCGTAATTTTCCAGAAGGTATACCATGCGCTGGCCCCGTCCACCCGGGAAGCCTCGAACATGTCTCTGGGGAGACTCTTCAAACCGGCCAACAACACAAAGATGGAAAAAGGAGTCCACTGCCAGATGGAGATCATTGCAATCGTATAAAGCGCCCACTTGGGCGAAAACCAAAGGACCTTAGGGAGCCCAATCAGATTCAGGGTCAGGTTGATAACCCCGAAATCATATTGAAGAAAAAAGTTCCACATCATGGAGACGGCCAGCGGGGAGATAAGAAGGGGAAGCAGGATGAAACCCCGAATGGGATTCTGCCCCCTGAATTCCCGATTAAACATGACGGAGATCCCCATAGCAACGACCAGCTCAACACCAATACTGAAAACCAGCACCTGGAGGGTCTTAAAAAGGGCCAGCCAGAATTTGGAATCCCGTAGCACGTCCCGGTAGTTTTCCAGTCCGGCAAAGGTTGGAGGTTTTCTCATTCCCCATTCGTGAAAAGAGTAGAACAGGCAGTAGATCATAGGATAAAGCATGAATATGGCCAATACCAGAAGAAGGGGAATAATCAATGTCCATTTGTAATACTTCTCACCGGTAAGGGTTTCCCAAAGTGTACGCTTTCCTGAAAAATCCAGGGGAGCTACCATCTCTGTGTTAATTTCGTTTTCACGGACTGACATGAAAAATACCTCATACGTTTTCTTTTGGAAAAGAGATCCTTCAACAATTTTTCATAATGGTTATTGAGAGAGGTATCCCCCCCTAAATACAGAGGAGATACCTTACTTATAGACCGGTTTATTTCTCTTCCCGAATGGGCAATTCCCCGAATTTCTTCTGCAATTTAATCGTTTGGTTGGTGATCCTCTCCACCGCCTCGTCCGGCGTGACTTCGCCGATGGCAGCTTCATGGAGTTCAACGATCTGCATCTCATAGATCTTGCCCATGGCGACGCTGTTAAAATGGAGATAGTCGTTTACGTAGGACTGTTGGGCCTTGAAGCCTGCGCTGTTGGCCTCGCCTCGCCTTCCGCATTTTTCCCACCAATCGGCGCTCTTGTACTTGGGATTATCCAACACGTCTCTCCGCACCGCGGAAAGGCCGCCTTCGTGGATTTCCGTCTGGCAGGCAAAAGAACCAAAATATTTAATGAGCCAATAGGTGGCCTCAGGGTTTTTGCTTGCCTTGGCCACGGCCGTATGGAAGTTGCCGATATAGGGCTGACCACCCAGGGGCAGGCTTAACGCCATTTTGGCTCCCGGGATCTTGTCTTTGACTGATCCTGCCCAGCTATCCAGGCTCGCATAAGTAAAGGGAAGAATTATGGTTTTGCCTTCAACGAATTGGGGTACAGTAAAATCCCAGTGCCCGGTGAGGCATCCCGGTGAGGCAAATTTAAGCAGGCTTTTGTAGTAAATGATGGCGTCTTTGAGGATTTGTTTGTCCTTCTTGGTGATGAGCAATTCCTTCGGATTTCCATCCTTGTCTCTTACGACGTTAGCCCAATGCCCCCCTGCACCCCATACCAGGGTACTGAATTCGTCGTTAATCTCAAAGCGACCTGCCATAAGTGCCAGGCCGTAGATATTCTCTTTGAGCGGTTGACCTTTCAGGAGTGCGCCCTTTTTCCTGGTGAAGAATTCTCCCTGGTCGTAGAGTTGCTGTCTGGTTTGGGGGGCTGCCAAATCGTACCCGTATTTCTTTTTGAAATTGGCCATTTCCGTGGGGTTTTCAAACACGTCCTGGCGATAAGCGGTGAACATCTGGTAGTTCCAGTAGGGGACTCCGTAGAGGACACCCTGACGGTCGGAACAGGTGCGAACCATGGTCTTGTCGAACCCTGCCATGTATTTGTCCAGAGCGGCCACACCATCAGGCTCATATTTCTTGGCCAGATCCTTGAGGGGCCACAGGAACATAGCCCATTCGTTGGTGGTGGAAGCCTCCACAATAATGGCATCATAAGCCCCGGTTTCCCCCAGGAGCTCCACATTCATTTTGGGATAGATGCTGGACATGATCAAGGTCTCGTAGGTTACCGGGACCCCCGTCTTTTCTGTAAAAGCCTTCATATGAATGGGCATCAGTTTTTCCGCCACCGCCAATCCCCCGAAGACGGATACGTGAATAGGCGTTTTGTTTTTGATCGTTGGGATATCCTGCAAGTCAAATTTCTCTCCTGCAAAAGAGACCCCTGTGAATGTCACGGCCAAAAGACCGGCCAGGGCAATCCCCACTACCGTTTTCGCCAAATTTTTTCTCTGTTTCACTGTGTACCCTCCTTATTTCTGTTTTGGGTTGTCAACCGGACTTCCTGATTCCTGGTTTTTTCACCTCCTTTTCAACGACGCTGACGCTTATTAAGCTTTTCTGTTTAACTACTTGAAAATGTTTCTCCATACAAAATCGGGGTTTCTCCATCAAAAAGATGGATTTTGTCGTCTCTGAAACAAAGGGATGCTCGCTCCCCCACATCACCCAGCTTATGTCCCAACACGGCCACGCTGATTTCGGTCTGATTACGATCTTCCAGTTTGAGGGTCAAAATCGCATTTTCACCCTGAAATTCCACCAAGTCCACAGAACCGGCGATGGAGGGTCTCCCCTCTTCCATAACCATAGCAAGGTCAATCTCCTGGGGCCGGACCCCCAATGTAATCGGGCCGCCCACATATTTCTCCGGGGCCTCCCCTTTGAACGGAAAAACCACCTTTCCCCGCCCCGTAGCTATTGACACATGGGAACGATCCTCCAAGGTAGCGGCGATGAAGTTCATCTGAGGCTCTCCCACAAACGTGGCCACAAATTTGTTGGCCGGGCGATTCCAGATCTCGTCAACCGTTCCGACCTGCTGCAGGGCCGCGTGATTCATGACTACCAGTCTGTCACAGAGGGTAACCGCCTCCGCCTGGTCATGGGTTACATAGATGGTGGTCAGTTTCAGTTCGTTATGGATTCTCCGAACCTGGGCCCTCATTACGGCACGCAGGCGTTGATCCATATGGGAGATGGGTTCGTCCAAAAGCGTTACATTGGGTTCTCGAATGAGCGCCCGGGACAACGACACCCTTTGCTGGCCGCCACCGCTGAGGCTGTTGGGCCGTTTCTGAAGGACATCGTCCACCCGTAGCTCCTTTGCTATGGCCATGACCCTTCTGCGGACCTCGCTCTTTTCAACCCCCTGGGCTCGCAGGGGGTAGGCGATATTGTCAAAAACCGTCATGTGGGGGTAAAGGGCGTAAGATTCGAACGCCAGAGCAATATTTCTCTCGCTGGGGGACAGTTCGTTTACACGAACACCGTCGAAAAGGATCTCCCCCTCCGTGATATCTTCCAGCCCAGCGATCATTCTCAGGGTCGTGCTTTTTCCACTCCCCGAAGGACCGAGAATAGCCAGAAATTCCCCGTCTTCGCAAGTAAAATTCACGTCCCGAACGGCAACGACTTTCCCGCCGTAAACCTTTCCAACCCCCTTAATCTCAAGCTTGCTCACGGTGCCTCCCTCTACATTTTCGCTATCTTTATGGTTTTCTTGAAGAAAAGCATATGCTCCTGGTCGAAATCCAACCAAACCTTGTCAGACATACCAAAATCGGCCTGGCCCTCCAGGCTCACCTGAAGGAAGGAGTTCTCCAATTCAAAGGTGAGCATGGTCCCTTCAGGGGTCCGGAAAATTGCATAGATAGGCAATTGAAAAGCGTTCCTGGATTTCTTTTCCCCGGCCACCCGGATATGAAAGGAACGGATTCCCATACGCACCGTGGATTTTCCGCCTTCCTTTTCCACAACGCTTTCCAACGGCTCAAGCAGGTCTTCCTGAATCTCAATGTCAAAATTGGCCGTACGAAAACAGGTCTGACCATCTTTTTTTAGAATCTCCCCGTCCATGAGGTTGGTAGGCGGATCTCCAATGAACCGGGCCACAAAGTCGGTGGCAGGAGTATCGAAAATCTCCTTTGGAGTGCCCACCTGTTCAACCCTTCCCCTGTTCAAGACCGCCACCCGGTTGCTCAACCCCAATGCTTCCCGGTAATCGTGGGTCACATAGATAATGGCCGTACCCATTTTACGAGACATCCTCTTAAGGGATTTCTGGGTGGAAAATTTGAGCCGGGCATCCAGGTGGGCTATCGGTTCATCCAACAGGTAGACCTGGGCCTTCCTGACCATAGCCCTGGCAAGGGATACCCGCTGTTTTTCACCCCCGCTCAATTGCACCGGTTTTCTATCCAGCAAACGCTTGATCCCTAAGAATTCAGCAATTTCCTCTACCCGCTCCCGCTCCTGTCGGCGAGTCAGATTCGCCCTCGCCTTAGGGGTTGTCAGGGGAAAAGCGATGTTTTTATAGACAGTCAGGTGGGGGTAGAGATTATAGGTCTCGAAGGCCATGGCCACATTTCTCCGCTGCGGGGGGAGATCGTTGACCGAACGCTCGTTGAAATAGATCGTCCCCGATGTGGGCTTCTCTATCCCGGCGATCATTTTTAAGATGGTGGACTTCCCCGCGCCTGCCGCACCCACAATGGAAAACAGTTCCCCTTCCTTGAACTCCATATTCAAGTCTTCTACGGCAATTTTTTTCCCATACGCCTTGGTCACATGTTCAAGCCTCACTCCAGCCATGGCTATTCGTCTCCCCCTCGCTCTTCTTCAAGTTCCCTCGGACCGTAGATGACCAGGCCAAGAAATACAACAAGCCCCAGCAATGCTCCGATCCAGAGGGGAATGTATAATTCGAGCCACCCCAGCCACAGAAAATTGATGCCAACAAAAGACAGGATGCCCCAAAAAAGCCAATTCCCCCACGTCATTCGCGGTAACATTCCGTTCAACCTCCTTTATTCGCTCTTCATCCATTCCCGTTAAAGACGGGATCTTTACATGCAGGCCAGGACGGTCCTCTTCACCAGGGCCTTGGCCACTTGCACCATATAGCCATTATCGTGCAACGGTTTGGCTTCGGCCACCGCAGCCTGACCCGCAGCCTCTGCACTGGCTTCGTTGATCTCTTTGCCAACAACGGCCTCTTCTGCTTTAAGCGCTCTATAGGGTTTTACATAGACCGCATTCAAGCAGATCCTGGCCCGCTTCACCAGATCCCCGGAGCGCGTGATCATGGCGGCACAGTTCACAATGGGAAAGTCGATGGATTTACGCAGGGCGAACTTGAAAAAGGCGCTTTTTGTTCCGTCGGCAGGTTTTGGTATCTGAATTTCCGTGACGATTTCATCGTCATCCAGGACCGTGGTCCTGGACACCTCCACCTGAAAGAAATTTTCGGCCGCAAGGGTTCGCCTGGACGTCTTGATTCGAGCATCCAGAGCGATGAGGGCCGGAGCCGTATCGCTGGGATGGACCGCTATGCAACCTTCTTCCACGCTGCCGCCGAAAATGGAGTGATAGCGGGTATCGCCGTTCAGAGCGTAACAACGACCCCCGCCTTTTCTGAGGCAGGGAAACCTATTTTCCGGATTTCGGTAATACCAGCAACGAATATCCTGGCAGATATTTCCTCCGATGGTACCCATCTCCCGCAGGTGGGGCGAAGCGGTCCTTCGGGCCGCTTCGGCCAGGGCGCCGTATCGGTTTTTTATGGTTGCATGATGGGCGATGTCCTCCAGAATGGCCAGGGGGCCGATTTTCAAACCATCCTTTTCTTCCTCGATGACATCCAGTCCGGGAATGGTCTTCAGATTGATGAGTGCCTCGGGGTAGCCGGGCAGGATTCGGTCTTTCATCTTGCCCAGGATATCCGTTCCCCCGGCTACGAGGTTCGCCTTGCCCTGATACCGAGTCAGGAGCGAAACCGCTTCTCCGACAGTCGATGTGTTGAAATGCGTAAAAGTTCTCATCCTTTCCTTCTCCCTAGTGTCCATCCATTAGTGGTTTTGTCGGCACTGCGGGTTTCCAATTCATAAATGACATTTTTGCAAGGTAAGTCGAAGATCCCGTGCTTTAAACAGGGAAAAACAAGGGTTTGTGCGGAGACGTACGATAGTACGTCGCACAAGGAAACCCGCAGTTTAACGCCGACATTGCGGAAAAGGGCCATTTATGGATGGAAACTCCCTATATTTTGCCTAAGGCTTTGAGCACCCTTTCCGGCGTAATGGGATAATCGTCAATCCACACCCCGATGGCATTGTAAACCGCAGGTCCCATCAGGGCAGGAATCATGGTCGAGACATCTTCACCGATTCCGGTCAGTCCGTAGGGGCCAAATCCCAACCTGGACTCCATAACGATGGTATCAATGGGCCCACAATCTTCAATGGTGGCGATCTTGTAATCCAGCAGATTGCCATTTAACATGACGCCGGTGACCGGATCGTGCACCACCTCTTCCCACATGGCGCGGCCCACTCCCATGTAGGTACCCCCATACATCTGCCCTTCACAGGCCATGGGGTTGATGGCCTTCCCCACATCGTTCACATTGACAACCTTTACAATAGTAATCTCGCCGGTGTCAGGGCACACTTCAATTTCCATGAAATGGGCCTGTCTGATAAACCGCGGTCGAATCCCTCCCTTGTAAGCCCCCACCTGTACGTGGTAACTATGCGTAAAGAGAGGTTCACTGAAGGGGGTTCTTTCCGTACCGTATAGTTCATAGAAGGCCATGGGACCTTCATCCCCGGAGGGGCCTACCAATTCAGCAAAGGTCAGTTTTTTAGAAGGGTCTTTTTTCGCATAGATAACACTGTCTTTAATATCCAGGTCATCGGGTGTCATATCCGGGAAAAAAGGTGGATAACTACCCCTTTGGGTAACGGCCCGGTCGCTGGTCACCGCATCAAGGACCTTTTCTTTGAGCATCCTTGCCGCATGTCTCACGGCAAAGCCGTTGACACTCATGTTGGTGGAGGAGTCCGGCGTCATGGTAAAAAAGCCGGGATCCACCTGGGGTCTGTAGAAGACATCTTCGATTTTCATCCCGATTTCATCAGCCGCAATCTGACAGTAGGCTGTCTCGGCATTGACACCGTTATCACAACGCATTCCCAGGATGTTGAGTGTACCGTCATTTCGTTCCAGACGCATGGCGATCTCGCCGGATCCGGCTGAATCCTCCCACTCATGGTTCCAGGTGAACCCAAGTCCATGGAGCCTTCCATTAGGCAGTCTCTTTGTTCCGGGTTGGTGGTGTTTCTTGTCCCATTCAATGGAAGCTTTTCCCTTTTTGATACATTCACGGAGGCTGTCGGTTTCGGGAAAGCCCATTTCCTTTTTCTCTTTTTTCGCCCATGCCATGTCGTGCCCGTGAACCCCATCGTTTTTCAGGGCAACCTCTATGGGATCCAAACCCAGTTCCGCGGCTACATGATCAAACACCAGGGTCAGCGTATGACAATTGGGAAGCTGCTCACAACGAACCGCCGTATTAGGTCCTTTATTGACCAGAGCAAGGGATCTTTTCCCATAGATATGGGGAATGGTGGTACACTCCTCAAGGTGCAGCGTAGGGCCCTGACCACCCCACATGGGGTTGGCATAGACAGTCTCCCCTTTCACCGCCAGGATGGTACCATCTTTTTTCGCGCCTACCTTGTACTGATGAACCCCTTCATCCATGGAGCCGCCATAGAAGTCTTCCCTCCGGGTAAACGTCCACTTCACAGCCCTCAAAGTTCGCCTGGCCAGGATGGCGGCACAATAATGGCCTGCCAGATTCCAGCCAAACTGGGACCAGCCCCCAAAACTTGCCCCTTGATAGAGAATGTGGAGCTGAATCCGGTTCATGGGAATTCCCCCGAACCAGGAAGAGACAGCCCTCTTCACAATATGGGGACGTTGTTGTTTGAGCCAAACTTCGGGATACTCCCCATTCCAGCGCCATACGCCACAGGGGCGCTCAGGACTGATATAGGTATGCTGAAGCCTTTTCGATTTGAATTCAAGGACCACATCCGACTCACCAAATCCTTTTTCCACATCTCCTCGACCGGACTCGAATTCTTCTTCCAGATTACCGTCGGGAAAATCGTCAGGGTTGGCTAAGGGAGCGCCTGGTTTCAACGCCTCATGGGGATCCAGAACGAAGGGCCTCTGTTCCCAATCCACCTGGACCAACTCCAAGGCTTCTTCTGCAATGTCTTCCGTGTCGGCAGCTATGGCAACACCCACCTCTTCCCCCTGGAAATGGGCTACCCTGGGAACGGGAAATCGGGGGGATACCCCATGGCCGCCAAGGTCTTCTTCTAACTGCACCTCCGGATCGTCATACCTCAGAACAGCTCTTACGCCGGGGAGGGCCTCTGCCTTTGTGGTATCCATCCCCTTGATCTCCGCATGGGGATAAGGTGAGGTAAGAAACCTCATGAAAAGCATTCCCGGTACCTGAACATCCATGGTGTAGTCAGCCAGGCCACTTGCTTTTTCTATACCGTCCAGACGACGTACGTCTCGTTTTCCGATATACTTTTGCCTGTCTTCAGGCAGGGGGTATTTGTCAAATCGCAAATTATCGAGAAGCTCCAGAGCCTTTTTCTTTTCAGGACTATGCATTTTATTTCCCTCCCTTACCCTGCGCCAAAATCTCGGCGGCCTCAAGGATGGCCTTTGGATGCTGCGGATAGGTACCGCACCTGCACAGGTTGCCACCCAGAGCCTCCCTAATCTCCTCTTCTTCAGGATCAGGGTTTTTATCTAACAGCGCCTTGGCTGTGGTAATAAAACCAGGAGTGCAATACCCACATTGCATGCAGTGGTGCTTCACATAGGCCTCCACCAGCGGGTGACCTGCATCGGCGATCCCTTCCGCCGTCTCCACAATATTACCATCGCATTCGATGGCCAGGGTCATACAGCTGAGGATCGACCTTCCGTTCATAATGACCGTGCACGATCCACAGGCTCCCCTGTCGCAGAACATCTTGGGGGAGGTGAGCCCTAATTTGTCGTGGATCAGGTAGTTCAAGGTCCACTCCGGCTGCACCTGGATTTGGTATTCGTCCCCATTGAGAGTCAATCGGATCATTCCTTCCGGCAGGGGCGCCGGTTCACCGGTATGCTCTGCCAGTGCATGGGCTTTCAGGTCCTCAAAGGCCTCAAATTTTGTACTGCAATAAGGACACAGGTATTTGTTCATTTGTTCTTTCACTTTTCACGACCTCCTTAGAACCCCGGATAAACCGGCACAGAAAAGATCTCACGCAAAGGCGTAAAGACGCTAAGATTATTAGTCGTTGACGACCCCAAAAATGCTGTTTCGAAAAATAAAGTCATCCAAGACGGGGTTATCCATTTATGGCCTTGAGACTCCTGAGCAGTACCGATTGACTGATGCGGTTTTCATAATTTTCTCTGAAATACTTGAGGCTATCCAGCACCGGTATCGGCGCTGTCTGGCCAAGGCCGCACAGGGAAGAGACTTTCATAGTTTCGGACAATTCCTGAAGAACTTCTATATCTCCACTCACCCCTTCTCCGCTCACCAGCCGTCCCAGGACCTCTACCATCACCTCAGTTCCTTCTCGGCAGGGGGTGCATTTTCCACACGACTCCTCATTGAGAAATTCCATGGTCCGGTACACGAAGTCGATCACATCACGGCTCTGATTAAAGACCATCACGGCACCGGAACCAAGCACCGTCTCATAGGAAAGGGTCGTTTCCAGCCTGCCCGATGGGATAATCGCACCGGTGGATCCTCCCACCTGCACCCATCCAATATCTTTAGCACCGGCCAGATTTTCCACCAGTTCCCGGAGGCTGCTTCCAAGCTCCATTTCGTACACTCCGGGCTTTTCCACGTCTCCGCTCACACAGAACAGCTTGGTTCCTTTGCTTTGTTCCGTGCCCATAGCCGCGTACCAGGCAGATCCTTTCTCCATGATAGGCGGAACATTGGCGAGGGTCTCCACGTTGTTGATAATGGTCGGTTTTTCAAAAAGGCCGCTTTGAGGAGGAAAAGGCGGTCGGAATCTCGACTCACCACGTTTCCCTTCTATGGAATTCATGAGCGCTGATTCTTCACCACAGATATAGGCCCCGGCTCCTTCCCGGATTTCGATCTTCAGATCCTTGAGGAACCCTTTCTCTTCGCACTGGCTAATCGCCTTCTGGAGTCCTTCAAGAAGATACCGGTATTCGGCCCGAAGGTAGATATAGGCTTTTCCGGCCCCAATAGCGTAGGCCGTTATGGCCATCCCTTCCAGCAGGCTAAAGGGATTGTGTTGGAGAATATAGCGGTCTTTGAAGGTCCCCACTTCCCCCTCATCAGCGTTACAGATGAGGTATTTCGTATCTCCTGGGGATTTCATGGCCAATTCCCATTTGACCCCACAGGGGAATCCAGCGCCTCCTCGTCCTCGAAGACCGGAGGCCTTCACTTCCTCGGTCACTGCCTCAGCCGACATGTCGAGGGCTTTTTTAAGGGCACTGAATCCGCCCTGCGCTTCGTAGCTTTGGATATCACCGGGGTCGATCTCGTCCGCTTTATTTAATAAGATTCTTTTTTCCGGCACGGTCTTATCCTCCAGATCTCTAATCACACGATTGCAGTATTTCTTTGATCTTCCCAGGCGTCAGGTTCCCATAAACCACATCATCCAACAGCATGGCAGGAGCCTGGTCACAGGCACCGATGCAGTTGGTCTGTTCAAAGGTAAAACGGCCATCCGCCGTGGTCTCGCCAGGGCCAATGCCGATTTCCTTTTCGATGGATGCGGCAAGTCCCTCCCCATTCTGGAGAAAGCAGGGTACGCTTTTACAAATCCTGATCACATGTCGACCCAGGGGTTTGGTAGACAGGAAAGAATAGAAGGTGGTGACTCCGTATACCTCTCCCACAGTCACTCCAAAGCCCTCGGCCACGTCCGCCATGGCTCCCTCAGATACGTATCCGTTTTTTTCCTGTTCTTCTTTGATCACACCAAGGAGTTCATTCCTCTCCATGTCAGGCTACCTCCCTGTTCGATTTGCTCAAGTCCGGTTTGGCCAAGTCAGGTTTAGTAAGCGCGGAGGTGGGGCAATAGTCGATGCAGATACCGCAATCCCGGCACTCTTCCTTGTCAAGAGTCGTATCGCAGTCCACTACCACCTTGGACTGGAAACCCCGATAGGCCATGCTGAAGATGTTCTTTTTGGCAATCTCGGCACAGGCCCGAACGCACCGTCTGCACAGGATGCAACGGCCCATGTCCCGCTGCACATAGGGGCTCAGTCTTTCCACCGGGTAGGCACGTGGTTTTTTCACCTGAAACCGTGGAGGCCCTACCTCCAGTTCGGCTGCCAGGTAATGAAGCTCGCACTCGCCTGCACATTCATCGGTTACGCAGGGACCCGTGTGTCCTGCAAGCAGAAGTTCCACCGTTACTTTGCGCGCTGCCATCACCTTGGGAGAGTTCGTTCGAATCACCATCCCTTCTGTAATGGGTGTGTGGCACGAGGCTACCAGTCTTGCCGCCCCTTCTACCTCTACCACGCAAACCCGGCAGTTCCCTTCAGGGGTCAGATCCGGCCTGTGGCAGAGGGTTGGAATATTAATGCCGGCTTCGTTGGCCGCTTCAAGGATGGTCATCCCGTCCGAGCCGCTCATCTTTTCTCCATCAATCACTATGTTCAGATCAGCCATTTCTCCCTCACTATGAGCTATATCTTGTTTTCACGAGCCAACTGAAAAAACGGGTATCTCCAAAATAGAAAACTACCGGCCCATCCAGCCTCCATCCACTGTCAACATCGACCCATGTACATAGTCGGAGGCCGGAGAGGCGAGGTACAGGGTGGCAGCGGCGATTTCTTCAGGTTCTCCATACCGGCCCGCTGGAGTCCTTTCCAATAGGGCCTTGGACCGCACTGAATCTTTCATCAGAGCTCCGATAAATTCGGTGGCAATATAGCCCGGAGCAATGGCATTGACATTGACCCCTTTGCCGGCCCATTCATTGGCCAGGGCTTTGGTCAATCCTGCAACCCCATGTTTGGAAGCCACATAGGCCGGAATATTGATTCCCCCTTGAAAGGCAAGGACCGAGGCAATATTGACGATCTTCCCCGATCCCTTTTCCAGCATAATCCGGCCTGCCGCCTGGCCCAGGATAAAGGAAGCGCTCAAGTCGATCTCCAGGGTGGCATCCCAATCGGACTCTGGAAAATCCTTGGCGGGGGACCTGGGACAGATCCCGGAACTGTTCACCAGGATATCTACATCTCCCATCTTTTCCAATACCGCGGGGATAACAGCCTTAGTCTCTTCTCTCTTGATCAAGTCTGCTCCGTGGTGGGTATATCGTCGTCCGAGGGCAAGAACAGCCCGTTCCACCTCTTCGCTGGGAGTCCTGCTGACTACTGCAATGTCAGCACCCGCCTCTGCCAGAGCAATGGCAATGGCCTTTCCGATGCCCTTTGTGCCCCCGGTTACCACAGCCACCTTGCCGTCAATGCGGAATTTGTCTAAAATCATTCAGTACCCTCCCTCGTCAGTGCCATGTTTCCCAGAACCCTGTCACATAAAAGATGCATTTAGCTTTTACATAGCCGTTAGTTTAAAAATCCCAATCATTTGCATGACTTTTCCCTTTATTTGGGGTTTCACTTTTTGATGCCTACCTATTGCATCGTATGCAGCTGATATTGTGTGGCTATGTAACCGCTAACCGCTAATTGCAGCTTTTAGGTGTCATAAAAAAACAACAAGACCTCTGCGCCTTTGCGTCTCTGCGCGAGGCATTCTTTGTTGCGGCTACGCCGCCTTCGATTAGTCTTCCTGGTCTTTTTCGTCCGTCTGTTTCAGGAGTCCGTACCTCTCTATATTTTCATCCGCAAGGGCCTGGACTGCCTTGATTTCATTCTCCGCACCCTTGCCGGAAAACATATGCCTGAAACGTTTTTGGGATTTCAGATATTCATCCACCGGGGTTTTCTTCTTGAGTTTTCGAACCTTGGTTACCTTCCCGTCTTCCATCTCGAAAAGGGGGTTCAGCCCTGAAGCCACGCCCAGACGAGCTACTTCCAGGGTCTGATCCGAAGGGAATCCCCAGACCGACGGACAGGTGGTATCGATCTGGATATACCGGGGCCCGTGATAACCCATAGCCTTCTTCACCTTTTTTTCCAGATCCTTGAGATAGGCCACGGATGCCGTTGCCACATAGGGAACCCCATGGGCCGCGATGATCGTGGGAAGATCCTTTTTCCTCTGAAGTTTTCCAAAAGACTTCTTCCCGGCCGGATCCGTGGAGGTAGAGGAATAGAGAGGACTTGCACTGCTTCGCTGCCCCCCCGTGTTCATATAGGCACCGTTGTCCACACACATATAGAGGACATCATCCCCCCTCTCCAGCATGCCAGACAACGCTCCGAACCCGATGTCGAAAGTGGAACCGTCCCCGCCTATGGCAATCACCCGATCCTCATCCCTCTTCTGAGCCGCAAGGGCTGCAACAACACCCGTAGCAATGGCGGGTCCGTTTTCAAAGAGGTGATGGATCCAGGGCACCCTCCACGGGGAATATCCGTAAGGAGAAGTGAAAGTCTCCAGACACCCTGTGGGCGTGACGACAACGACGTTTTTCCCGGTGGCTTTCAAGATATGCCTCACCGCAATGGCCATACCACAGCCATGGCAAGCTCTATGGCCCGATTCAAACAGATTTTCTTGTCTCATAACTCCTTTATCATTCATGACTGGCTCCCCCGTGGCAAAATCGTTGGGTCAAGGCCGATCCACTGAGGTTCCATCACAGGGTTTCCTTCGTTGGATGCCTTTTCCATCGTTTCCACCAGATCTGCAACCCCATCCATATTGACCTCGCGACCCCCAAGACCAGTAATAAAATCAAGGACCACAGGCGCACCCGGTTTTCCGCAGAGTTTGGCTTTCAGGTCCATGCTGACGGCCCCTTCGCTCCCAAAGGAAAAATTGGCGTCCATGACCCCCACTACCTTGGCGCCTTTGACGGCTTCCCAGATATCTTCATGGGGAAAAGGCCGGTAGCAGCGAATCCTGACCAATCCCACTTTTTTCCCGGCTTCTCGAAGGCGATCCACCGCTTCCTTTACTGTGCCTGCCACAGAACCCATGGCAACGAGAACAAAATCCGCACCTTCTGTGCGATAGGCCTCTATGAGACCACCATGATCCCTGCCGGTAATAGCCGAAAGCTCTGAAAAAATTTCCTTGATCCTTCCCTTGCCATACTCCATCGCCTGTTGAACAGAGTATTTGAATTCCATCAACATGTTTTCTTCGGCATAGGACCCCCAGGTCTTGGGGTCGTCGGTAGTCAGGAAGTCAGCAGGTTGAAAGGGGGGAAGAAAACCATCCACCGCTTCCTGCTCCAGAAGCGAGACCTGTTCATAGGAATGGGTCAGAATCCAACCATCCATACACACCATTACCGGCAAAAGGATGTTGGCTTCTTCGGCAATTTTGAAAGCCGCAATATGGGTATCGTAGGCCTCCTGAATGTTCTCCACATAAAACTGCATGATCCCCGAGTCCCGCAAACTGATCGTATCCTGGTGATCCACCTGAATGCTGATCGGCGCCGAGATTTGTCGGTTAACCCCTGTAATCACGAAAGGAAGCCGCATGCCGACACTTGCATAAATGATCTCCGTCATGAGCAGCAACCCCTGGGAAGATGAGGCTGTGTAAGACCGACTTCCAGCTGCGGAAGCGCCACTGATAACGCTTGCAGCGGAAAACTCGGACTCTACCCGGACATACTGGGCATCCAGATCCCCATCGGCCGCCATTTTTGCCAGCGACTCTACGATGTGGGTCTGAGGACTGATGGGGTAGGCCGATATCACCTGGGGTCGACTAGCCTTCACGGCCAGAGCCACTGCCTCGGATCCCTCCAATACTTTGATAACGCTCATATCACTTCTCCTCCTTGATCATGGTAATGGCGTCAGCCGGGCACTCATAGGCACACAGTCCGCAACCCTTGCAATAATCGTAATCAATAACATAGGCCTCTTCGACCACGTGAACCGCGCTGTCGGGACACACGCTTTCACACTGGCCGCAGACCTTGCATTTTTCCATATCCAGGACCGGTCTCTCGTCTCTCCAACTGCCGGTCTTATACCCCAGAGACGTCCCCCCCCTGACCACTGCTCCGATCGTTAATTCCATATCTCTACTCTCCTTGCAGCATCTGATAGCTTTGTTCAACAACCTGAGCGTTCTTCTCTCCAAGAGTTCCCGGGAATTTGCTTCGAACCGCCTTGAGCGTAGCCTCCAGGCTCAATTCCCCGGTCACGGCGGAAAAGGCCCCCAAAAGCGCCGTATTCATGATGGGGCGACCCAGTATCTCCCGGGCCAGATCCTCTGCTGAAAAGGTCAGCAACTTGAAATCCCCACTGAGTCCCAACTCTTCGGCTTTCCTATCCGTGTTCACCAGAATCATTCCCCCAGGCTTGAGACCCTCCAGAACGTCTACTTCACCGAGAATGGTGACATCCTGCAGAATGACATAGTCCGCTTTGGTGACCCGACTTCTCAATCGAATGGGCTTATCGCTCAGGCGGCAAAAGGCCATAATCGGTTTTCCCCGCCTTTCTCCTCCTCCTCCAAGGAACGGAAATGCCTGTCCGTATTTCCCGTCTTCCAGGGCCGCAATGGCCATAAACTGGGCCAAGACGAGGGAGCCTTGCCCTCCCCTTCCGTGTATACTTATTTCTTTCATAAAATTCCTCCCATTGTTTCATATTGCGAAACGATATTTCGCAACATGTTTGAAAAAATATCACCAGTCCATTTCAGATGAAATGGCTTCGGCAGTATTGGTCACTAATACTGATAATTCCCGGGTTATCCTATCCATGGTCATAGTAAAAATGGATCCGGTCACGCTGATGGCCGCCTCGATCCGCCCTCCGGCCCTCACGGGGGCAGCGATACACCGGGCGCCTTCATAATATTCTTCGTTGTCAAGGGCGTATCCCTGCTTCTTAATGTTTTCCAGCTCTTCGAACAACTGCGCAAAGGTGGTTATGGTATTCTTTCCATAGACCTTTAACGGCCTGTCTTTGTAGAGTTCTTTGATCTCGCTGTGGGACATTTCTGAAAGTATCACCTTTCCACTGGCTGCTGCATGGGGATCGGTCCGGAAACCGATGAAGGTATCCAGCGACAGCACTCCTCCTCCGGTGGTTTGAATCTTATCAAGGCAGACCAGATACCCGTTCGTAAGGACATACAGGTGCACGGCTTCATTACATTTCTGATGTAGTTCCCGTAGATGCTGATGGGCAATTTTCCGAATATCCATATTGTCCAGGATAATATTGCTTATGGAAAGAAACTTGAACCCCAGGCGGTACTTTCTGGTTTCAGGATCCTGGGCCACATAGTCATAAGGAACTAAAGTACTCAGCATGTGGTGGATAGTGCTCTTAGGATAGCCAAGCCTCTTCGTTAGCTCCGAAAGGCTTAAACCCTGGGGGCTTCTACTCAACTGCTCAATGACTTGAAGACTTTTGTCAAGAGATGAAAGTTTCATATTTAGCCTTGTATTTCATAATATGAAAAGATGTTTCAGATATAATCCCCAGTAAACGGAAATTTGTCAAGATTTTTTTTCACTTCACTGCATATTTTTTTCCATTGATTCTTTCCAGAGGAATCCGGAAGGCAGAAGGCAGAAGGCAGAAGGCAGAAGGCAGGAAAAGATATAAGCCATCGGCTCAGTAAAAACAATAAAATTCTTCGGTTATCAGAAGGTGGACGGAACCGGAGAGAAAAAGGCATGATCGTCTTATATCGGAAAGTTTTGGAGCGTGATATCTTGAGTAGGTTGGGGTGAGGTACGAACCCCAACGTTTTCAGGTTAATCGCCTATGTTGGGGTTCATGCTTCACCCCAACCTACGGACTTAGATTGAGGTTCTCGTTTTTTAAGGTTGCCCTATTACGACGCTAATAGCATCCATCTTTCAGGCATCACTTCGAGAAGTATGTTATCAACTGATCCACATGGATTACACCATCAAAATTCAACTTTGATTCGTCCCCTTTTTTGAGTACCCCTTTCTCTCCATCAGGGTCACCTAAAGAGCTTACAATGATATCTGCGTCGCTCAAATCCTCATTCTCAGTATACACATTGGTAGTAGCCACAACATACAATCCTGCACCCTTTGCAGCCAGAATGCCGTTTCTGGAATCCTCGATCACAACACATTCCTCGGGACGGAGGCCTGCTTTTTCAAGACCCGAAAAATAAATTTCCGGATCGGGTTTCTTCTTTTTTACCATATCCCCGGCGAGTACAAATGCGAAATCAATCTCCTTCAGGACTCCCCTGGTGATGGCATTGGCGGATCGCTCGTTGGACGTGGTGCACACCCCCAGGGTAAGGCTATTTTCCATCCCTTCCTTCATCAACCTTCGAATTCCGGGTCTCAAAGGAAGCTTGCCGGTCTCGATGAGAGAGATGAAGATCTCGGTTTTTTTCTTGTGGAGATCCTTGATGAACTTGTCCTCTTCTTCCTTGCTCAGGTCGGGAAAAAGTCCCTCCTCATGAAAATAATGCCGCATTCTCTCCTTGCCGCCGGCAATTTGAAGAAGTTCCTGGTAACAGTCTACATCCCACTCAAAATCGTATCCAAACGCTTTGAACGCCTCATTAAAAGCAACCCGATGACCGTCTTTTTCGGTATCAATGATGACGCCATCCTGATCAAAAAAAATGGCTTTCAATTTTCCCATTTTTGAATCCCCTTTAATTGCAGTTTATCTTAATAATCAGCAATTCCAATTTTGAAAAAACCTCTCTGTGGGAGCGGCTTTCCAGCCGCGAAAAGTCGTGGCAAAATGCCACTCACACAGTCTTTTGGGATAAACCCGAGCTCATAATGAGAATTGCTGCTTAATAATCCTAAGCCTTGCCGGCACAACCCAACAAATCAATCCAGTAGTTAATTCTGCCTTTAATGGCTTCCTTGACGGCGATGTCGATTTTGCCCGGATTATATTCATCTCGATGTGAGGAAATATAGGAATAAGTTGTATCAATCAAAGCATATTTCAAATCGGTGGAGACATTGAACTTGGAGCCTCCCAGAGAAACCAGTTTCGTCACTACATCAGGCTGCAGGCCGGTGCCCCCGTGGATAACCAGTGGTACTGTGGCCCCTTTTCCGTTCATGATTTCGGCAATCTGTTCGAGTCTGTCAAAGTCGAGCTTGGGATTTTTTGTTTTGTAGACGCCATGGGCTGTTCCAATAGCAGGGGCAAAAATGTCTATCCCTGTCTCATTGACAAACTCCATGGCCTGTTCCGGATCGCATAAGGCCGCTTCATCCTCGGCAACCTTGACTTGATCTTCTATCCCGGAAACCGTCCCTAATTCCCCTTCCACCGAGATATTTCCAAGGGCGTGACAGTAGTCGGTCACTTCTTTGGTTTGTCTGATGTTTTCTTTGAAATCCTGCTTTGACGCGTCGATCATGATATTGGTATAGCCCGCATCCGCACAGGTCTTACAGTATTCCACCTCGGTACAGTGATCCAAGTGGAGGCAGATCGGAATAGGAGCAGATTCTGCGATGGTCTTATAAATAGCCGTGATAATTTCAGGTTTAAGGAATTTCGAAGGCGACACTGATGTCTGGATAATCAGGGGTGCCTTTCTTTCGGTGGCGGCCTCTACAACGGCCTCCAACTGAATGAGATTGGTTATGTTGAACGCGCCCACCGCATACTTTCCCTCTGTTGCTTTCAAGAGCATATTCTTTGCATTTACTAACGGCATTTTTTCCTCCCGATTTCAATCATAAGGTTCTAAACAATAGTTCCGGTTTCACCCGGGACTTTTCCACATGTTCTAGATTGGTTAGACCGGAGAGCAATAGGGCGGAACGGTACCCAAAATCGTTGGCTCCCCGGATATCTGCTTCCAGGTGATCGCCTATCATGAGCACAGAACGGCGGTCAATGGTCTTGCCAAGCTTTTTTTCAAGCTGAAGGTGATTGTGCATGAAAATGGATGGATACGGTTTGCCTAAGTATACAGGTTCCAATGAGACTCCGTACCTATTCAAGACCTTCTGCATAAACCTGGCAACTCCTCCCGCCCCTATATGGATCCTCCCGGCAGTTTTGGGGTAATATTCATCCGGATTTGGCACGACCAACACACTTTCCGGTCTTTCAATAAAATAGTTTACAACACTGTTGATAACGGATTCCCAATCATAGTTGTCTTCACCGACTATGACACCTGTGCAGGAAGGGAGGTTTTTCAGATCACGAGTTATGACAAGCCCCGCTTTTTCGCCAAAACACGGAGTGCCAAAATCTCCCATAACGAAAAAGTTTTTACCCTGAAAACGGTGTTTCTGAACAAACTCCACCAGACCATCACCACAGGAAACGATCTCTTCAGGGTGGATTTCGAGCCCACATTTTTGCAGGGATAAAGATTTCCCTTCAACGGAGACATTCGAATCATTGGTGAGCAAGGAGATCGGGAACTGTTTCCGTCTCAGTTTGTCCAACAGTTCTTCACTTCCAGGCATTGGGCTATTTTCAACTATCAAGACACCGTCGATATCAAAAATGATTGCTTCCAGTTCATCCAGATGGTCTTCAAGCCATTCATCCAATGAACCGTAGATCTTTATTTTAAGGGAAGACGTGGATATCATAGTGCCTCAAAAAATCAATTTCCCGCAACCATAAGACGGTACGGTTTTTCGATGTACGTTTTTACGCTCTTGAGAAAACGACCGCCGTCTACGCCATCTATAATGCGGTGATCAAAGGTAAGGCTCAGCATCATTCGCTGGCCGGCCTTGACTTCTCCATTTTCCACCACTGCTTTCTCCACGATACTGCCCACACCCAGAATTGCGCTTTCGGGTGGGTTGATAATCGGTGTAAAGGCTTCCACATCCATGAATCCCAAATTAGTCAACGTGAAAGTGCCTCCTTGCAGGTCGTCTGGAACAAGCTTTTTTGACCGCGCTCTTGCCGCCACATCGTCCAGTTCTTCCTGAATAACGGCAACGTTCTTTTTGTCGGCATCCCGGATGACAGGAACCATCAATCCGTCCCCCACATCCACAGCCACGCCCAGATTGATGGTTTCCCACAAGCAGATTTCATCATTTATGACACTGGCGTTTATATGCGGTTGCTCCAATAGGACATTTGCGAGGATTTTCAAAAGAAAAGCATTATAAGATACGCGAACACGCTCATCTTCCGGCCCTTCTCCCAGGAGTTTTCGACACCGCACCAACTCGGCGGCATTGGCCTCCATAGTGATGGTCAGTTGCGCGGTTTGCTGCAGGCTCTCGTGCATTCGCTCAAAAATAACTCGGCGGATCCCACGGATGGGTATGATTTCCTTAACCACTTTGCCGCCTTTAGCGGGTGCGGGCTTCTTTTTAGATGCGTCCTCTATGGCCTGCAATACATCGGCTTTTACGATTCGGCCACCGGGGCCCGTGCCCTGCAGTTCATCCACATTGACACCCTTATCTGCCGCCATTTTTCTGGCGACCGGTGATATCTTCACGCGGGCCTCTTCATTTCCCTCAGCGGCTTGCAGCACATCTTTTTCTACAATACGACCCTTGGGGCCTGTCCCTTCAATGGTTGCAGGGTCAATCCCCATTTTCTTGGCCAGTTTTCTGGCCCGACCAGAGATCTTCACAGCGCCGGTATCTTTCTCTTCTTTCTTGGCCAGTTTCTTTCGGATGCCAGAAACATCCACCCCTTTTTCTTCTACTACTTCATCGCCAAGAAAGGCGTCCACATCCACTTTTTCATCAGGGTCTGCCAGAATCCCGATTGTGTCGAATATTTTCACCTTCTCATCGTCAGGCACAATGATCTTAAAAAGGACACCATCACCTGGAGATTCTATCTCAAAGACAACCTTCTCTGTCTCCACTTCACAGATAGCTTCCCCTTTTTTGACAAGTTCCCCCTCTGATTTCAGCCATCTTACAACTCTACCTTCCTCGATGTCCTGCCCCGCCTGGGGCATCATAATCTTTGTCGCCATGGTTGTGATCCTCGAAATGATTGTTGTTGCAAAAAACGGCTAAAAACTTACGTAATCTTGATTACGGCCTCAATGATGTCTTCGACCGTTGGAATACAAACCTTTTCCAGCTCAAGGTTGTATGGAATAGAAGTGTCCAGCCCACAAACACGCGATACAGGACCATCCAGGTCGTCATAGGCTTCTTCCATAATCATGGCTGCGATATCTCCGCCAACGCCACCCCGTTTACAGGCCTCATGCACAATGATCACATTTCCTGTTTTTCTTGCGGATTCCAGGATGGTTTTTTCATCCAGAGGTTTCAGAGTTCTCAGGTCAACGACTTCAACACTGATGCCTTCTTTTTCGAGAAGTTCTGCGGCTTCCAAACATTTCAAGGTCATATAGGAATAGGTAAGGAGGGTAACATCATCGCCCTCTTTCTTTACATCTGCTTCGCCCAGGGGAATCGAGAATTCTTCGTCGGGAACCTCTCCTTTGGTCATGTATAGCAGCTTGTGTTCCAGAAAGATGGTGGGCTGGTTATCCCGTATGGACGAAACCAGCAGACCATAGGCGTCGTAGGGTGTAGAGGGCATGACGAGTTTCAGGCCCGGGATGTGATAAAACAGGGCTTCCAGGCTCTGGGAGTGTTGGGCCGCAAGACCGTTTCCTGCGCCGCCCTGTGTCCTCAAAACCATGGGGACCTGTCCCTGACCTCCCGACATGAATTCATACTTGGCCGCCTGATTGACGATGGCGTCCATAGGAACAGTGGTGAAATCAACAAACAGAATATCCACGATCGGTCTTGCGCCGGCAAGGGCTGCACCCACCCCGGCACCTGTAAAGGAGGCTTCGGCCAGAGGCGTATCTATCACCCTCTCTGCCCCGAATTCATCGAAAAGTCCCACCGTAACCTGATAGGATCCTCCTCGTTTTCCGATATTTTCTCCCATAACAAAAACCGTGGGATCTCTTCTCATTTCTTCAAAATGTGCTCTATTCAAAGCTTCGCGATACATCATTTCAGTCATTGTAAACCTCCTTACATTGGTGGCCTTTATCAGTAATTGGGGATGCTTGCCAAAAACTCATCCACCGATGGTTCCGGGCTGTTCTTAGCGAATTCGATGCCTTCTTCCAGTTCCCGGTCTACTTGTTCTTCTATGGCTTTCAGCTTCTTTTTATTCTTGATTTTTTTCCCTAAAATATCAAGGGGATCCTTTGCTTTCCAGGCTGAAAGCACCTCTTGATCCATGTAAAGACCCGGATCATTGACATGATGACCGCCGTGCCGGTAAGTCTTGGCTTCAATGAGGGTGGGGCCCTCTCCGTTCAACGCCCTTTCCGCAGCGCTCTTGGTAACTTTGTAAACCTCCACCGCGTCATTTCCCTCGACACAAATGCCAGGCATTCCATAGGCCGGTCCTTTGCAGGCCAGATCGCAGTTTCCAAAGGAACACTCCACCGGCGTGGAGACAGCATAGTGGTTGTTCTCCAGCATGAAAATGACCGGCAAATCAAAAGTTGCGGCAAAGTTCATGGACTCGGCAAAAAGGCCCTGGTTGGCAGCACCATCGCTGAAAAAGACAACAACCACCTTCTTTTCTTTCTTGACCTTGATGCCCATGGCAGCACCGGCGCCTAAAGAAAGACCGGCGCCAACAATACCGTTGGCCCCAAGGTTGTTGTCCTCTTTGCTGAAAATATGCATCGATCCTCCAAGGCCCTTGCAGTATCCGGTGGCCTTTCCCATGATCTCGGCTACCATTCGCTTAAAATCACCGCCTTTACTGATGCAATGACCGTGGCCACGGTGGGTACTCACAATAAAGTCATCCCGACTTATGGCTGCGCAGACGCCTGCTGCAATGGCTTCCTCTCCCAGATAGGGATGCAGATAGCCCCGTATGAAACCTTGTCGATAAAGGTCCATGCATTTGAGCTCAAACTGACGCGTCGCATAAACGTTACGATACATCTGCAAAAGGAGCTCCTGGCTGACACCTTTGGTGGATCCTTTCTTCTTTACAGCCTCTTTTTGCGGTGATTTTTTACTCATTTTTTTCCTCCTTACGAATTTGGTTCGGGCCGGTAGGACCTGAAAGAGACTTTTTCAAGGAGCCTATCTTTCATCGTAGATCTCCTCCGGGAAATCTACTTGGCAGTTGGTTGGGATGGTAGGGGAACGTGGACGCAATAACTTCCGCGTTCCTAGGCTGCCGGACACAAAACATAAAAAACGATCCTATCCCATATTTGTCCACGGAAACGTGGATCCAAAAACACCTTTAGTACAATATTACAATGTTATTTTATTGGTCAAGAAAAAAATTGACAATTCTCAATATGGATTTTTTGCTTTTACCATGGTGCCCCCTGACAGCATATCTTATCTTTAGCTTGGTTTGTTTTACCTTGACAATGAATTAATGTAGTAATATTACACAAATACAACTGAGATTAAACAGAGGGTAAAGAAAAGGGTGAATTACGATTCAATCGTGACCCCAAGGCAGGTGAAACCAATGGTGATAGACCAACAATCCAAAGTTCCCCTTTACTACCAATTGAAGGAAGAACTTAAAAAAAAGATTCTGAAAGGGGAGTTCCAGGAAGGCGATCTCCTTCCTTCAGAGCGAGAGTTTAAGGAACGATACGACATCTCATCCACTACCATACGGCGGGCTCTCAATGACCTTGTCCACGAGAATTTCCTGGAAAGGAAGGCCGGTAAAGGTACCTTTGTACGCATGGGCAAGGTAAAACGAGACCTGAGAAAAGTCCTCGGTTTTACCCAGAACATGAAGGAGATGGGACTTGTCCCCACAACGCAGGTCTTGAGCAAGAAGGTCATTTCGGCCAATACCTTTTCTATAGAGCGGATGGGCTTGAAAAAAGGAGACAAGATTGTCAAACTTGAGCGATTGCGCCTGGCCAATGACGTTCCCATGATGTTGGAGACCAGGTATATTCGCACAGATCTCTGCCCGGGGATCCAGAAAGAAGAATTATCCTCCTCCCTGTGGAAGGTCTTTGAAACCGTGTACGGGTGCAAGCCCTTCAGACACTCCCAAAACCTAAGGATTGCAAAGATAACGGGGGTTTCGGCTTCATCGCTGGGACTTGAGGATGGGACACTGATCTTCCTCATTAAAGGAACTACCTACCTGGAAAACGGCCAGGCCATAGAATGCGAGGAGTCTCTTTATCGAAGTGATAAGTACGATTTAGCCTTTGAAGCCATTGTCGATTAAGTCATCTTCTGATATATCTCGATAATAACGTTGTCCGGACCCTTGAAATAGGTAATTTTGGGACCGTTTTCCCTAGCGACCATGGGTGGCGCGTTAAATCGATACCCAAGTCCTTTGATCCTTTCGTATTCTTTATCCACATCATCCACCAAAAACGCCAGGTGTGTCAAACCAATGGCGTCCTGTTTTATATAGGATTCCCGCTCATTCTGGTCTGCGGTCTTGTAGGCCAACAATTCGATTCTCAGGTTGCTTTTTGTCAGCATGACCACATCAAGAAAGGCGTTTTCCACATCAACGATGCGGCTGATTTTTTCCCCTTCGTTGTGAGAGCGGTATTCTTCTTCCATCTCCATGACTTCCGTGTAAAATCGAGCTGATGCCTCAAGATCTTTTACTCCCACGCCAACATGCAAAAAACTCTCTATCATGGTTCCTTCTCCAAATTAATATGGGTTAAGTAGATTCCAATGAACTCCCGATCCACCTTTACTGTATATTTAAAAGTTGCAATTAGCATTTACATAGCCGTTAGCTTAAAGCTTCCAAAATACACATATAGCAGAATACGTTCCCCTTAACTTATGGGTTACACCCCCAATTCTTACAGAGTAGTATCAATCATTTCCGATACATATGAGCGATGTTCATCCCCATGGCCTGATTTATTTTTTTTTGCGGAAGCAGGCAATTCTCCCTTGACAACCTAATAACGTCATAATATTACTATATTCCTAAAAATCAACTTTTTTATGGGGGTAAAATTAGAAAAGCGCAGTTCGGTTTTTTGTTTTGGAGGGAGAATGAGCCCGACCGGCGGGCCGGGAAGATCTCTTTATCATTCTTAAACCTTTAACTTGCAGAAAAGGAGGGTACGTAATGGACTTAACTCGTCGTGAGGTACTGAAAAAACTCGGTCTTGGAGGTATGGTTTTGGTGGGCGGTTCCATTGTGAAATCGCCTCTGACCAAGAGTCAGCTGGCCCATGCATCGGACGACCAGAAATGGAAACAGTTCTCCGGTTCAAAAATCGTGTTCATGTCTGAAGATACCCCGCCCACCGCGGCCATCAAGTCTAAGGTGAAAGGGTTCATAGATCTCACGGGCATCGACATCGAGATCATCGAAGAGCATCTGGACATCGTTGCTGAAAAAGTTGGCATCGACGTGAGGGGTAGAAAAGGGGCCTACGCCTGTTTCTATTCACAGGACAAACCGATTGGCGCCCCCTTCTATAAGCATGCCTCAGACCTTCGTACCTTCGAGAAGGATGCCAGCCTGCCCAAGGTCCCCAACGGAGTGGGGAACGATGTGTGGCTGAACCGCTTTCTGGACATCACCGGGCGCTTCTTCGGCGATTCCAACATAGCCGCCTATCCTTACGATAATGCCGTGGCGGTCATGATGTACCGGAAAGATCTGTTCGAAAAATACTCCCCTAATTTTGAAGCCGAATATGGGAAACCCCTGGTGTACAACAGAGACACCACGTGGAAAGACGTCCTGGATATCTGCAAGTTCTTCAAAAATGCCAAGTTTCCCGACGTAAAATACGGCATAGCCCTCCAGGGTCGAGAAGGATGGGGCGGCCAGCTCGATTATCAGCGGGTCTCTTACGCCAACGGCATGTGGCTGGAATGGGATTTTGATGACTATTTCGGCAGCAACAAGCCTGGCCCCTGCAAATGGGGGGACGAGCAGTCCATCATGACCATGGGTAACTATAGCGAACTCATGAAATATGCCCATCCCGACTCCCTCACCAACGACTGGTCGGGCGCCAACACAGCCTATATTACAGGGCTTGCGGCCATGCAGCCCCAGTACGGTGAATTTGCGGCGGTAGTGGAAGACCCCAGTCAGTCCAAGGCGGCCGGCGGCCGTACAGTGTATGACCTCTGCCCCAAGGGAGATCCCGCATGGATCGCCGGCAATGGCAAGGCCGTCAACGGCACCAACGTTGGTATCGGCGGCATCGCCATTAATCGATGGGCCAAAAAGGACCTGCAGAAGGCGGCCTACCTCTTCGCACTCTGGTCCACTTCCCACGATACCCAGTACATGGTTCTAAAGGATGTGGGTGGCACCCCCACGCGGAAATCGGTCTTTGAGATGCCGGACGTGAAAAAGGCATTTGACCGGAAAACCGCTCCCATGAAGACGCTGCCCAAGCCGATCGAGATGGAAAAAGGCGTGATGGTAGATAAAGTACCCCTGATGCCCAATGCCCTCACCTACGGCCCCATCCTGGAAAGTATCTGGAAGCCGATGCTTGTAGTGGGACCCAAGGTGGTGAAGTTCAACGAGTACATTCAGATTCAGACTTCGGAAATCCATAAATGCGTCAGCGACCTCAAGTCTCCTAAAGAGGCCTGTGATGCCATAAAGAAAAAAACCGACAGGCTTTATCGCGTGTAAGGTTTGATTCCGGGCTGAACCGGGACCCTTCGGGCCCTGGTTCAGCTTTTTATTGTTACTTAAAAAATGCAATTAGCGGTTAGCCGTTAGCTATTAGGAATACAATTTCAAACATTTACGGTGAAATAGGACAGCATCAAAAAATGATGTCTCGAATATAGGAAGAGGCAATGCAAATACTTGATAACTTTAAGCTAACGGCTAATAGCTAAAAGCTAATTGCATTTTTTGGTGTTAAATAACAACTGTCAAATTCTATGAGAGATTGATTATGGCCCATCCGAAAGAAGAAACAATGAGCCCTCCTCCGCCCTTGTACCAGGGAGACGGCCCGAATAAAGGATTGTTTGACAAAATAAAAGGGCTGCTCCCTTTTCATATGTGGCTCATGCTGCCAACCATCATTGTGCTGGCAGTGATTACCATCTATCCCTTCATCTGGATGGTGGTCATGAGTTTCAAAGAGACCGCCATGGACCCCGGAGAGACGGATATATGGGTCGGTCTGTACAACTACGTACGACTTCTCGACGATGAGCCGTTCCTCAACGGTGTCAAACTACTTGTCTGGTATTTTATCCTCTGCCTGTCCATTGAGATGATCGTGGGGACAAGCGTTGCCATGCTCATCAACAATGCAAAATTCGAAAATGTCTTCATTGTTATTTTCGTCATGCCGATGATGGTGGCTCCTATCGTGGTGGGGTATCTTTTCCGATTCCTTTATAATGTTTCTTTCGGCTGGGGGTATTGGTTTCTCAAATCCACCGGCCTCATGGGCGGGGAGACCATCCTGGCGAATGCCAAGCCATGGCTCTTGCCATTTATGCCCTCCACTGCGTTCATGGCAGTGGTGGCGGCGGATGTGTGGGAGTGGACCCCGTTGATCATACTCATCGTCCTGGCAGGCCTCAAGGCGGTGCCCCAGGATCAACTGGAAGCCGCCCGGGTGGACGGGGCCGGCCCTGTGCGCACGTTTCTGGAGGTGACACTGCCCAATATCAAAGGCGTGCTGCTTATTGCCGTTGTGGTACGCTTCATGGACAACGTCCGTTTGATTGATCTCATCTATGTCCTGACGAAGGGAGGCCCTGCGGATACGACCAAGATCCTTCCCTTTTATCTGTATAATGTTTCTTTCCGCTATTTCGAGTTCGGAAGGGGAGCGGCTATCGGGTTTATCCTGCTGCTCTTCACGATCCTCATGGGCATGTTTTTTGTAAATGTAGTTTTTAAGAAGAAGGAGGTGGGCAACAATGGCTGAAGCAGAACTGGTCAGCAGGGCGGCGAAGAGAAAAAGGGCCTTCTGGCGGACCATCATGTACGTGGCCATCGCCGCTTTTTTCCTCTGGACGGTCCTTCCCCTGCTTATTATGGTCCTGTCCTCTTTAAAGGAACTCCGGGACGCATTTCAGATCCCGGCCATCGGCGACTGGGCCGGGGCCTTTGAGAAAATGTTTAATTTTACCCCCACCTTACGTCATTATCACAACTTGTTTTTTGAAGAACATTTTCTTACCTATATCGTCAACAGCATCGTTGCCGCAGGCAGCGCATCCGTCATCTCCGTAGCCTTCGGGGCCCTGGCCGCCTATGGTCTGGCACGGGGCAAAATCAGAGGAGAGAAGCATCTTTCCTTCTGGATCCTCTCCACCCGTATGGCGCCCGTTGTCGCGGTTATGGTGCCCCTCTATTCTATCTTTACCGGCCTGGGGCTTCTTGAGGCTCTCCGGGGGAGAAACCTGGTGGGGCTGATTCTGGCCTATACTACCTTTGATCTGCCTTTCGCCGTGTGGTTCATGAGGAGTTTTTTTGAGGACATTCCGGTGGAGGTGGAGGAAGCGGCCAAGGTGGACGGATGTTCCAACATCAAGGCCTTTTACAAGGTCATCCTGCCCCTGGCCATGCCGGGGATCGTAGCAGCCCTGATCCTCTGTCTGGTATTTTCCTGGAATGACTTCATCTTTGCCAGTGTCTTCGGGCAGCAGGGCGCCAAGACCCTTCCTGTTGCCACTGCGGAGCTGCACAGTACAGTGGCCATCCAGTGGGGCGGAATCATGGCCGCCGGGACCATTCTCATCACCCCCATGCTATTCTTAGGGCTGCTGGTGAAGAAATACCTGGTACAGGGAATGACCATGGGCGCTGTAAGACAGTAATGAAAGATATTGGGTACTGGGTATTTGAGATTTGAGGTAAAAGTTACCATCCTTATGAACGTCCAACATCGAACGTTTAACATCGAATGATGAACGGGGTGGAGAAAAAGATTCAGTCTTTAATTATTAAACAATGGTTCTTTTCATTCGATGTTCAATGTTGGGCGTTCGATGTTGGACGTTCATCGGTTAAAAACCTCGGCTGAGTTCGTTCATAGGAGATCGGTTTTGGCGAAATTAACACTCAATAATGTTTGGAAACGGTATGGAAAGGTGGAGGCAGTCCTCGATCTGTCTCTGGATTGCAAAGACAAGGAATTTTTCAGCCTTCTTGGACCTTCGGGATGTGGCAAATCCTCCACCCTTCGAATGATTGCGGGTCTGGAGGAGATCTCCCAGGGGGAGATCCTCATCGGCGATCAGATAGTCAATGAGGTGGAACCCAAGGATCGGGATATCGCCATGGTCTTTGAGACCTATGCCCTTTATCCCCACAAAAAGGTCTTTGCCAATATGGCGTTTCCCCTGCGTGTGGGAAAACAAAAATATTCCGATGCCGAGATCAAACGGCGGGTTGAGAACGCGGCGGAGATCCTTGAGATCACCAGTTTTTTAGACCGTTATCCCAAGCAACTTTCGGGTGGGCAGCGACAAAGGGTGGCCATCGGACGGGCTATCGTTCGGGAGCCCCAGATCTTTCTTCTGGACGAGCCCATCTCCCATCTGGATGCCAAACTCCGCACCCACATGAGGGGGGAATTGAAGTTGCTCCAGCGGAACCTGGGAACCACCATGATCTATGTGACCCACGACCAGATGGAAGCCATGAGCATGGCAGATCGTATCGCCATCATGAATTTTGGTGTGCTCCAGCAGGTGGGAACGCCATTCGAGATCTTCAACCGCCCCGTGAACCAGTTTGTGGCCGGTTTTGTGGGGGATCCTCCCATGAATTTCATGGATTGCGATCTTGAGGTCAGTGGAGAAAAATGGCAACTGGTAAATGAATCGTTCAGAATCACCCTGCCTGCGGGTTTGATCGATCGCTACAAGGAAAACAATGGAGATCCCTCATCCAAGCCCAAAGAGGTGGTGTTGGGTGTTCGGCCCGAAAACTTCATTGTAAGCGATAAGGAAGGCGGAGAAGAGAATTTTCCCGCAGATGTCTATGTAACAGAGCCGTTGGGGGAAGAGATGATCGTGGATATCGAGATTCCCAAAAACAAACTCAAACTCAAGGTATCCGTAGACAAAGATATTAAGATGGGTGACAAAATCTGGCTTGATGTGATGAAAAATAAGATGCACCTGTTCAACCGGGAAACCGAAAAAGCTTATTTTTAGAGTAACTCCTTAGGAGGCAACGACCATGACGAAGCGTTACTATATCGGTTATGACTGTGGGACTATGGGAACCAAGGTGGCCATATACACCATTGACGGGCAGCTTGTAGCCGATGCCTACCGTGAACATGAAATCCTTTATCCAAAACCCGGCTGGGCCGAAATGGAGGCCGAGCAGTTTTATCGGGTGGTGGCGGAAGGGATCAAGGAATGTGTCACCAAGGGAAAAGTGGACCCGGATGAAGTAGGCGGGATCAGTTGTAGCGGTATTATCTGCGGCATCGTCCCAATCGATGCCGACTGGAAACCCCTCGGTCCCTATATCCCCTATCTGGACGGGCGGGCTCAAAAAGAAGCCAAGGCCCTGGAAGGGGTCGACCCCCTCTGGGCCGAGGAAAGCGGAAACGCGGAGGCGGCTGCCTACATGCCTCCCGTTGTCCTCAAATGGATGCTCGCCAATAACCCCGAAGTCCGCAAAAACGCAAAAAAGGTGGTTAGCTGCGGCCATTATGTGATGGGAAAACTTGGGGGCCTCAAGGCGAAAGACGCCTTTGTGGACTGGGCCCATCTGTCGGGATGGATTATCGGTTTTGATGCCAGAAAGAGGGATTGGTCTGAGAAACAGATTGATCTCCTTGGTCTGCCCCACGAAATGCTGCCGAAGGTAGTGAAACCGTGGGATGTCGTTGGGGAACTTTGCGCGGAAGAGGCGGAAAAAATAGGCCTCAAACCTGGAATTCCACTGGTCGCCGGGGCCGGAGATATCATGCAATCCTGTCTGGGGTCCGGTTTGACGGATGTGGGCATGTCCTTTGACGTAGCTGGCACTGCGTCCATAGCCGCCTTCGCCTTGAGCGATGTGAACCCGGTCATCACCCGGAAAAAAGTCCTGGTCAATGCCATGAATACCTTTGAGGATCAATATCTTCCCTGGGCATTTATCCCGGCCGGCGGGCTCAGCCTGCGCTGGTACAGGGATGAAATCCTTAGAAAGCCGGGCGTGGATGAAGTCTATCGGGAGCTGGACAAACTGGCGGAAAAGGTGCCGGCGGGCTCCGATTATGCCATGTTTTTTCCTTTTCTCCAGGGGCGGACCTCCCCTTCCTGGCCTACAGCCAGCGGCACCTGGCTGGGGCTCAGGGGATCCAACCAGGCAGGACATATGTGGCGTTCCATGCTGGAATCGATCGCCTTTGAATATATGCACTGGACCCATATGCTAAGGGATGCGGGATTTCCCGTAAACCAGATGATTGGGGCCGGCGGCGGAAGCAATAGCCGGATCTGGAATCAAATTAAGGCAGACATGATGAACCTGGATTATCTGATCCCCTCCCAGTCAGAGGGCGCGGTCCTTGGCAATGCCCTGCTGGCGGCTTACGGCGTGGGAGCCATCAAAGACATGAAGGGAACCATCAAACAATGGGTAACCTTCAAAGACACCTTCAAACCTCAGCCTGAAGTTACTACCTTTTACGAAAAGATGGCCCAAAAGCGAAACGAAATCCTTAACGGACCACTGCTGGACTGCTTCAATCTCATCCAGTCCCTTCACGATGATCTGGTCCCGCCGATTTCCGAGTAAGGAACAAGGGGAGGTTCAATAATGGCTAATGCGAAACTCTTGGCCGGTATAGACGCGGGCACCACCGGCGTCACCGTCATGATTGCAGACACCGAAGGGAATATCGTGGGCACAGCCTACCGGGAATACCCTTGTTCCTATCCCCACCCTGGCTGGGTGGAACAGGATATGGAACTCATGTGGACCTGTATGTGCGAGGCAAGCAAAGAGGTTCTTTCGAAGACAGGTGTGGATCCCGCTGAGATTGCCTCCCTGGGACTTTCCAGCCAACGGGGAACCTTTGTCTGTGTGGACAAAGAGATGAAACCGCTGGCCGATTCCATCGTGTGGTCGTGTGGAAGGGCAGGAGAGGAGTTGGCCTGGATTCGCGACAACCTTGGAGCGGATCGCTATCACGACATTTCAGGAGTCCCCCTTTCGGGCCTCTGGTCTTATGCCAAGATGAAATGGGTAGTAGACAGACAGCCCGAGTTGTTAGACAAGACCCATCTGATTGTCAACGGTCAGGAGTTTTTTCTCCACAAGTTCGGGTCCGAAGACATTTCCTCCGATCCGGCATCCATTACCCTCAACGGCATGCTGGATATTGCCAATCTGGACTGGTCCAGAGAACTTTGCGATCTCATCAATCTCCCCATAGAGAAACTGCCCCCCATGAAAACGCCTGCCAGGCAGGTAGGCGTTGTTTCAAAGGAAGCGGCAAAGGCCTCCGGTTTTGCACAAGGAATGCCCATCTGTTTTGGCGGGGGCGATCAGCAATGCGCCGCCATCGGGGCTGGCGTCATTCGGGAGGGGTTAGCGGAAATTACCATTGGAACAGCGTCGGTGATGGTCGCCCACATCGATTCCAGGAAATCCGATCCGGAACACCTGGTCCTCATGGGAGGGTCCGCCATCCCGGATAAATGGGATATGGAGGGGTTGGCCTTTGCCACCGGTGTTTGTCTGCGCTGGTGGAGAGACACCTATGGTCAGGTGGAAAGACAGGCGGCGGAACAATTGGGTATGGACGCCTACGATATTATAGGGGCCCAGGCAGCATCGGCTCCGGTGGGTTGTAAAGGCGCCATCTTTTTTCCTTTCTTCTCCGGTCAGGTCACCCCCCACTACGTGGATAACGCCCGCGGCGGGGCCATAGGCCTTTCATTGATCCACGACCGGGCCATGATGGCCCGATCCATCATGGAAGGGGGCGCTTACGAATTGAGGATGATCGTAGATTCCATGGAAAAGGTTTTGGGGAAACCCTTTGACAGTATAAGACTCTCCGGCGGCGGGGCCAAGTCTCCTCTCTGGAATCAAATCCAGGCAGACGTCTACGGAAGACCAGTGGAGAGACTGAAAGTTTCTGAATGCACTTCCCTGGGAGCGACGATTTTAGGCGCTGCAGGGGCCGGCGTTTTCGGTTCCGTAGAAGAGGCGGTGGGAAATATGGTCCATCCCTTTGATTCTATCGAACCCAATATGGGAAATCATGCCATCTACCAGGATGTGTTCGGGGTCTTTAAAGACACTTTCCTCGCTCTGAGAGATGCGGGAGTCTACGACAAGATCGCTGCAGTACAAAGCAAACATTGGGGATAGAAAGGGGATTCCATTGAAAATCGCGGCTGCCCAGACCCACCTCTATCCGGAGGTGGCAAAAAATTTGGAAAACATCACCACTTGGGCGAAAAAAGCAAGTGCCCAAGGGGTCGATCTGGTCTGTTTTCCCGAAACTGCCCTGACCGGCTATCTTTTCGAGGGCTTCAACCAGTTAGATCCTGAGGAAGTAAACAGCGCGATCGACCAATTAGCAGGATTGGCTGGAAAATTGGGAATGACTTTATTGGTGGGAACACCATGGTGGGTGGGGGACCAGTTCTACAACAGTTTAGTGGCCCTTCTGCCGGACGGCAGGCGACTTCTTTATCATAAAACCCATCTGGTGTCCTACGAAGAAAAATATTTCGCTGCCGGTTCCGATCTACTCACCTTTGACCTGGGAACCCTGACCGTAGGGACCATCATATGCAGGGATCAGAATTTCCCAGAGCTGGCCGGCAGAATCCGGGATGCGGGCGCCCGGGTGCTCTTCATTGCCTCCGCCCACTACTACCCCCCCATGGTTGCCCGGTTGAAGGTGGACAAAAACAGAGCCCTTCCCATCGCCAGATCCTGTGAGAATGGCTTTTTCGTCTGTAAAGCCAACTCCGTGGGTTCCTACCGAGGCCAGATCAATCTGGGGCACAGCATAATTGTGGGCCCCAACGGAGTAGTCATCGCCGAGGCCGGAGAAACCCAGGAAGAACTTCTCACCTTTGATATCGACGAGAAAAGACTCGATTGGCCGTGGGGATAAAACCTGGCCCAGATAAATCGGAACAAAAAAGACGTCTCACGCAAAGACGCGAAGGTTTCTGGACAAATCTATTTCACTTTTTTTCTCTTGGCGAGCTTTGGGGCTTTGCGTGAGGAACCTGCGCTTTTCTACCCTTCTTGAAGCACGAATTCCGCCACGACCTTGTTGAACTTCTCCGGTTCTTCGTAGAAGAGCATGTGGCCTCCCTCTTCAAAGAAAACGGTTTTTGCGCCGGGGATCTGCTCTCCCACATAGGCGCTCCCCTCCCAAGGAAAAATCTTGCTTTTTCTCGCTACGAGGACCAGGGTGGGAAGATCAATTTTCGGGAGAAGGTCTCGCCAATCCAGATGGGTGTGGTCTGCCATGATGGCCCCTTGAATCCAGCCCGGGCATTTGAGCATCTCGCCCACAAAGAACGCTTCCTCCTCAGGAGTGGGCTCTTTTGTGAGACATCCCCAGGTCGTTCCCTTGGAAACAGTCTCCACATCATATTCCAGACGCGTTGTGAGAACCGCCAGTGCTTCGGCATCGATACAACCGCCGCCCCATACCCATTCCCCACTGTAATACTGCCGGGGAGACTGGTCTACGATCACGGTCTTGCTTAGATGGTCATTGCCAAACAAATCCAGGTAGCTCCAGATCACTGAGCCTCCCATGGACCAGCCCAACAGCGTAACATCCTCTACACCAAGGGCTTCGATCAGATCTTTCACATCCTTGGCCATTCGGGAAATACGGTAGCCCCACTCCGGTTTGTCTGATTGACCATGTCCCCGAAGGTCCATATTGATCACACGAAACGATTTCGCCAGTTCAGGAACATTCCGTTTGAAAAACCGCCCGCTGCAGGACCAGCCGTGGATCAGGATCAGTGGTTTGCCCTGGCCTGTTTCCTCGTAATAGATTTTCACGCCATCATTGGTGGTAATAAATGCCATGGGAAAAATCTCCTTTCATCAACGAAGATGATCACTCATTTGATGCATCAATTCCGACATTCGGGCATAAGTGTCAATGTATCGGTCCACATAGAAACGGTATGCCTCATGGTTTGTTTCGTCGGGCTCCACGGATCGGGATATGGTAACCATGTTTTCCGCCGCCTCTTTAACCGTGGGGTAGAGCCCCGAGGCAACCGCGGCAAGGATGGCGGAACCCAGGAGCGGGGCATCCTGAACCTTTGGAATGGCAATCGGTACACCGCTCACATCCGCATGAATCTGCATCCAGAGACGACTCTTGGTGGGCCCACCGCAGGCGTAGATCTCTTTGGTTTCATACCCTGCCTCACTGAATTGACGGAAAATAAATTCCGTACCGTAAGCAATCCCTTCCAATATGGCCCGGAAAACATGTTCGGGCTTATGCCGCAGACTGAGACCCCAGATGGCGCCCCTCAGATTTGGATCCACGAGGGGAGTACGATTCCCCTGGAATGAATCCAGAACGATTAGTCCCTCCGAACCCACGGGCACGTTCTGCGCTTTTTCGTCCATCATCTGGTAAAGCCCTTTATTCAAGGCTTCAGCTTCCATGACCTGCCCCTTCAGGAAATGGGTTTTGAACCATTTAAGGATGGAACCGGTAGAGATCTGTCCCCCTTCAACCGTATATTGCCCCCGAAGCACTCCGTTGGGATAGGTGCCGAAGATCCCTTTTGCATGGAAAGGCTTGGATGCCATTCCCAGGTGCAGGTGTGACGATCCGGTAATGAAGGCCAGTCTCCCGGGCTCAATGACGTTCAAACCCACCATGCCCACAAAGGCATCGGCGCCCCCTTCGGCCACTACGGTCCCTTCTTTGAGCCCTAACAGAGACGCAGCTTCACGGGTAAGGTGGCCCACAGGTTGTTCCATGTCCAGGACCTTGGAAGGGAATTTGTCCAACAGGTCACCCAGTTCGATAGTCTCATAGAAAGAGACCGGAAAGCCCCCATTCTCATCGTCGTAATACCACCTAACCGAAGCATTGTTGATACTGGCCGTTTTCTCTCCCGTAAGCCGGTAATTGATAAAATCCTGATACTCACATACCATGGCTGCGTTTGAGTAGATATCAGGTTCATTTCGCTTGACCCAAAGGGCCTTGCAGGGCATCCACTCCGCACTTACATTGCCGCGACCGTTGTATTTCAGGGCTGAATGCCCACTTTCAGCGATAAACTGGGCCTCTTTGGCCGCACGAACGTCCATCCACAAAAGGGCATTGCGCAGCGGTTTCATATCCTGATCTAAAAAAACAACGGTACAACAGGTGGTATCCGCTGCAATCCCCTTGATCAGGGCTGGATCCACCTTTGCATCGCCCAGAAGATCAGCCATGGCCTCCCTGAGGGAGGTCCACCAGGCCTCCGGATCCTGTTCCGCCCAACCCGATTGCGGATGGTAGGTTTCGTAAGTTTTGCTGCTGCTGAGAAGAAGATTTCCCTGGAGATCAAATAAACCAACTCGAATCGATTCTGTTCCACCGTCTATCCCGACAACATAAGGGCCTTCCTTAAGGGTCATGAGGTCCTCCTTTTCACTACTTTACTGTGATACAGGTAGATTCCGTCAGATGACAAACCTTGTTGGAGACACTCCCCATGAGAAGGCCTTTGACGCCACCCAATCCCCGGCTTCCCATGAAAATCCAGTCGATCTCCTTGTCACGGGCGAATGTCGTTATTTTATCAACAGGATCACCCTCTTGAATGATAGAATGTACTGTCTGGACACCTTTCTCTCTGGCTGTTTTTTCCACTTTCTTGAGGATACGATTTCCAATATCAGTAAAAACGAGATATTCAGGGGGCTCTGCGATCTTCTCCACACTGGCGTATTTTTTGATTTCATCCGGGATCTCCAGTTTCTCCACCACATGGAGAAGATACATCTCACAGCCATATTTCAACGCGATATCGATGGCATAATCCACGGCTTTTAACGAATTTTCAGAACCGTCTACAGCCACAAGAACCTTTTTTATCATGATTCCGTTCCTCCCTTTTATGTTCATTTTTCTGTCTCGCCTACGGCAGATAAATATGCCTTCCAAGGGCATTTCGCGCAGCCTCAGGAAGGGATTCACTGAGCGTTGGATGGGGAAAAGAGGCTCGGGCCAAATCATCCAGAGTACCTTCCATCTGGATGGCCAGAACGGCTTGCCCGGCCATTTCAGCCACATTGCTCCCGATGAAATGAACACCCAGCAATTCTCCATATTTCTTTGCAGCCACAACCTCTACCATGCCTTCATTTTCGGAAAGCAGCATTCCGAAGGGATTCATCCCGTATGGGGCAGCCCCTATAAGCACATCATGGCCCGCCTTCTTGGCCTCTTTTTCCGTCAGTCCCACGCTGGCCACCTGGGGTTGCGTGTAAAGAACCCGAGTGAAGGTCAAGGGATTCATGCTCGCGTTCAATCCCATAGCGTTTTCCGCTGCCACGATCGCTCCTTCCGAGGAGAAATGGGAATAATGTCTGCTTTGGGGACCGGTAAGATCGCCAATGGCATAGACACCCTTTGCCCCTGTTTGCAGCTTGTCGTCAACCTCCAGATACTCCCCATTTTCATCAAGACCGACGCTTTTGAGCCCCAAACCCTTCAGTGAGGGGGTTCTCTCAATATAGATGATTCGATCCACCTGAAGCGTGTCATTGCCCTTTTTGGATGTAAGTTCCACGCGAAGCCCGCCGCTTTCTTTTGCGGTGTTCGTGATCTCGGCCTCTCGCTTGATCTCGATACCTTCATTTTTCAGGGCCTTGTTCAGACGGGTCCGGATAGCCTTGCTTTCATTCAGCAGAATCGTCTTGTCCGGCGTGGCCAGGACCACCTTTGTCCCGAACCGGTGAAGAAACTGGGCGATTTCAAGAAGCCAGGGGCTTTCCCCGAAAAGGAGGACACTTTTGGGAAGTTCATCGGCGGCCAGTAGTTCATCGCTGTTAATTACCTCCGCCATCTCGCCTCCGGGGAAGTCCGGCTTTGCCCATGACGCGCCTACGGCTAAAATAACATTTTTGGTCGCAACAATTTCGCCATTTACCTCGACCTTTCCTTCCCCAGCCAGTTTTCCTTCCCCTTGGATGATTTCGATCTTGTTTTTCTTGATGGTACTTGTGACGCCCATTCTCATGAAGTTGATCATTTCATCCTGTCGCTTCTTCAACGCAGCATAATCCCTGGTAATTCCATCAAAAGTCAAGCCCAGTTTCTTTCCAAAAGAAACCCCTCCAAGGACATCGGATGCCAACATCATATGCGCAAAAGGCACGCATCCCCTATTCATGCAAAGACCACCAAACTCTCTGGCCTCCACAATAGCGACATCTGCTCCAAGTTGTGCCGCCCTGATGGCCGCAGGCACCCCACCTGCACCTCCCCCTATGACAACTACGTCTTTCATAATCTTCTCCTCATTCTTCTTCGATATGGATCGCATATCTCAAACGATCTCTTGCAGGCCTTTCGGGCCTTTCAAAACCCTGAGGCAATATGACCCCATTACTTATGAATAATATTGCAATAACATGTTAATGTCAATGTTCTTGACCCGGCTGAATCGGCCTCAATAAACTGGCTGCCTGGTTTTGGAGCCGGATTTCAGGTTGGCCTGCCTGGCTTCTTAGACAACCACCAGAACTTCCTATCTTGAATTCTGGATGTGGGTTTTTTTGTTTTGGGAGCAATGATTTAAAGATAAAGACTATAACCCATAAAACACAGACGTTCCATCTGACTCGCGGAAGCTCGCTGGTGAACTTCACATGATCATCGAGCAGGGTCCATCGTAATGGAGGGTAGAGAACACCGAGTAAACGGGGAAAGATTGCGTGACTTCGACATCTGTTGGATAGGTTTTGGTGTCTGCAGGGGGTTTAGTCGTCGGGCCTATAGGTAGGCATAGTTGAGGACGAGTTCGGCCATTTTGGGGCAGATTTTTGTGGCCTGGGCTCCATATTCATCTGCACCCACTATCAACAATTGTTTTACCAGCCTTGCACGATTTGGGGCTGCGTTGTAGCGAAGGTTCATGCACGAAAGTTTCTGTGGGGACCTGATGAGCCGAAAACAGATCGACCACTATATATTGTGGTGGTAAGATTTTCCGATTTAACTTTATGGATCTGACCATAACCCTGGATATGTAACGCGTATGTCAGCTTTTTGGTGATGTGGATTGTTTAAAGAAGTATCTTTAATATTTTATACCGGAATAATTTCTCCAGTTCTTTGATATCAAACTCAGGAGAAACCCTGAACACACCGTTCCCGTAGAAGCATCTGTCCGTACAAAGAATATGGCAGTGGGGGTTGAATCCCAAAAAGGCTCCAAATGTCTGTATGGCGATCACGGCCCCGGGCAATTCTTGTTTTAAAGCCAAACGAACCCGCCGCTCAGCTTTTTCCAAGGGTCCTCTCTGATCTTCCAAGCCGTTTCCTAATTTTGTCTACTTCACCTTGGGGGCTGTAGCCCCGATAATTCTCTGGCAAATCCAAGAATAATTTGCACCATTTGTAAACTTGCTCCCAATTCTTCTGCTTACCATAAGCCGTAGTTAATCTATTGATTGAATAGCCAATTCGTAATTCACGGGTGTTGGTTGGGTGAAATTTTTCACCCAATGCAAGTAGGCCATTAATATACGGCCCCATAGTATTGATTACTAATTCGGGGTCATTTTCACCGCCAAGTAAAACTTTATCCTTTTGTTTTGCAATTGAGGCATTTTCAAATTTTTCTAGCAACTCCATGTCACGATTTCTTGCCATCTCATTTTCGTTAACATATTCTCCACTTTGTTGAAATTTCTTTATATCTTTTATATCTAACAGGGCGAATGCTAAATAGTCATCAGAGTTTACGATTCTCATCGTATTGTCTGACTCTGGCTCCTCGAACAAATCAATTGTGAAGCTCAACCCTGAGGAGCGAGGCTTATTTTCATCAAGTTCCCGCAATAGCCGTAGCTTTTCATGTCTTTCTCCTTCTTGCATTTGCTCTAAATGACCCAATAGTTTAAGTGCGGGATTAAATTTCCAATAACCCTTATTAAAGCATCGAATCATTATCTCTAGCTCGGCTCGAACTTTTACCTTGTCTAGGTGATCATAACTATAGATTAGCTGTACAATGTAATCATTTCGTCGGATGTACCAATACTTATTAAACAATTGAATTGAATCGCCAACTCCGAAGGTGTGAGCATACTCGATTTTTTGGTCGTCAGTCAAAAATTCAAAACGGTCGCTTTCCCAAAATGGATCAGGTATTGCTTTTTTGAGTTCTCCTTTTGGAGTCGATGATTTACCATTCAATACAGGAATAAGTTTAGTGTTCTTGCCATACTCTATCAATTCGGCTAATTTAGCATCCTCGCGCTCTTTATTTCTATTAAATCGCTTGAGCGCATTTTTATATCGTTTTTCATCGATGCCACCTTGTTGATAGGCATACTCCGCCTGCAATTCGTGAACAATATTGAATTTCGTCGAATACATCTTGCTCACCTCTCGAAGAAAACCACTCTTAGAGATTGTGAATCGTTGATTATGGATATCTCTTATTCGCTTCTCTTGGGCTTTTTTGTACCAGCCAACTAATGTTTGTGTCATTGAATCTACTTCAGTTGTACGCCCAAAAGCTGCGGACATTTCAACTAGTCTGCGAATCGCGCGATCCATGTCAACAACTTTAGTCAAAAAGAAAGTAGAGTCTATATTATAATTTTCATCCAGTTCTTTAATAAAGCTTTCACCCCCAGAAACATTAAATATATCGCCAGCTGCGCAGGCACCTCGCAAAATGACTTCAGACAAGATTTCGTCAGAGCTTTCAGGCAATACTTCTGGTCTTTCAAAACTTTCTTCACCTTGTTCGTTTGCTGAGTAATTGAGAATAGCATCGTGGTAAAGAGCAAAAACTCCGTTAACGCGCTTCATCTTTTCCACTGAACCGCCTAGGTCGGGATGATGCTTTAAAGCCGCCTTTCTGTAGGCTCGTTTCAAACTTTCAGGCGCTATATGTCCTTTCAATGCAAGCAAAGCGATTCCCTCTTTATCGATAGATTGAAAGTGCTTAAAGAGCGAAGTTTGTATTTCGCTCTTTGCTCGTGATACAGCTATTGTTACTGATTGGTTGATAAAGGCTAACTCGTCCTCAGTAAATTCACATTTAATAACTTGTTCAACTATCTCAATGAAAGGGGGGGATATATGTCTTTTTTGAACTACAGTTTGGCTCAAACTGTACGCAGAATTATATTCACGCAATTCGAAATAAAGGCGAATCGATGGGCTTTCTAAAATATTTTCGGCCCACAGATGGGCATTTGTTTCTCCTACTTCTTTAGATACCTTTGCCAATCGACCCATTTACGTCCCCAATGCTTATTTCATATATAACCGGTGATTTCATTAATCTTATCTTGCGGAAACTGTCTGTTTTCACGCATGTAATTGCCCTATGAATGTGCCCAACTCCATTAACGCTGGCAACCCAGGCCGATAGAGAACCCCTTAAGCAATTCCAGCGTTTCTTGCCACAATGTATTGATTGTAAACGTTGTTATATCCGGGTCCACAAGGCCCTCCATTCCGCCCCGATCCTTGATGGAATTAGAGGAAAAATTTTCCCTATCGGGGTTTTTTCTGGTATTGGCATGTGTCCTCCGCCATCTAGGGCTAACGTTAAAAGTCAGCGGAGCAAAAGAGCAGTGCGGACTTGGTAAATTGCACGTATACACAGTAGTTTATAACTTGATTAAACCTGCCTCTTTTGTTCCGCTGGACTGCCTTGTTATAGCTTTTTTAATATCTTAATTTTAGGTAGCGAGTAACTTTGAATTCTTTCACACAAGGTCTACTGCGAATTTGATTCATTAATTCCAAATAAGTATTTTTTGCAAATTTGCTTTCTACATCTCTGGGATAAGTGTACCGATATTTGGGGGGATCGCCATCCACATGCACTCTCGATTGCGTAAACTCTGGTGTTAAATAGTTGTGTATGCCCCATCGAATATTGTTTAGAAACTCAGCGATACTGCTACTATGATAATTCAATATATCGTCATGAAATCTTTCATAAAATTCATCAAGTACGAGTAGGGCATTTTCAAAACTGATTTCGATTTCATTCCTTTCAAAGGTTTCTCTCAGCTCTCTTACTACTCCCGATAAACGAGAAAAAGTGTGCTTCGATATATTTCCGCACATTTTTAGGAACTCAACTCTCTTAATAGATAGTTTTGTTTCAATTTCTGTTGTTGGTAACCAAATTTCTACCGCTGCATCTTGATCTAGCCACTCGGAAAATTCTGAAGATGATTTTGTTAAATTACCAATTGAACCTTCTACATTAAAATGTGGGGCTTCACATATTCTCCGTATAGCTCCTAAATATGATAATTTTTCTCCCATGACATTTTTGTCTGACTGAGAGAGAAAATCGACTAGAATTATGTTGAAAAAGCGTTGATGTGTTGAGGACTTGAATCTTATCTCTGAATGAGGATCTTCGCCGGTTACCTTCAGAAGTTCATGATTGACCATTTCATCAATTAATTCCTGGACAGCTTTTAGGAAGATGATTTCCTTTTCAATTTCAGAGTGTGCCATGATTTCTTTGAGCTATAACCAGCTTAACTGGCTGGCTTTGGAGCGCGAGCGGAAAAGCCAGTCCGAGTTGAAGCTGTTGTTATACATTTCTCTTTCTAATCAGATAAGTTACAGCCGCTGCACAAGTACCTACCACCAATTGAGCCCCGGCATAGTCAGTGCTTCGGCCCTCTCTGACATGCCGTCCATACTCGGACGCAAAGCCCCAAAGTTTCTCAAGGGCTACGTTCAGCGGGGGAGGAACTAAGCCGGGGTTCCGCTTCAAGATTTTCCCCAATGTTGCCTTATGGTCCCCGGTAACTTCCCGAGCCACACACTCAAGGGATGCCATCGCATGTTGGACTGATCCGGTGATGTCCGGGTTGGGTCTGCGGGATAGATCTACGAGCGCTTCATGAAGCTCTGTTTGAGCCGTCGGAGTCCCTGATTCTGCAAGAGCAGTGGTAGCGGACCGAATCGTTTCCTCCAGGCTTTCTGGATTCCGCGCTTCCAGCCTCCCATCTTGCAGCTTTCAGCCAATGCCTTCTTCGAGGAAGTACCGATTCAATTCGCTTTCAAAGCGCTCTGGCTCAAATGAAAAGGGTATTTCATGCATCTTCTGACGAATTACTTCAATAAGGTCGTATACCTTATACCATTCGCAATCATCCAAAAGACTTCGCACTTCTTGATCAATATTGGGATATTCTGACCAGTTATTGGAGTCAGGCCGCTTCCGCAAAACACGGCACACTACGGCTCTCAGAGACTTCGGGGAAAAGCCGCACTCGTACGCCAAATCAGCAAGCACACCCCGAAGATCATACGGCGCATCTTGACGCACCGTGATTTCGGCCTCGTTGACACGGTTAAAACCATGGCGTTCTGAAAAGCGCGATGTGTCGTTCATGTAGAGCCTCTCACTCTATAACGCCGCCTTCACCCGTTCATCGGGTGAAAGGCGTGGTTGGGATATTTGGTTAAATGGCATATCTGTCAACTGTGTAGGCCTGACACCCATGCCTTTCAGATGGGAAGGTGTTCATGTTGAGCCAAAAAAAGCTCCTCAAAAAAATATCGCGGGCAGAGGGATAAAATCCCTCTGTACTCCCTCAATTTAAATAATCAGAAAGTCAAATGATCAAATCATCCATCGCTTCGGGAACGCACTGCAAACCCCCGTAAGCCGCGGGACTCGTAGCGGCCTTTCCAGTACCTGCCGCTGTGGTAGAAGTAGAAGCCCCTGACACTCGAGGAACCTTTAGTCTCCCCTGACCAAACCCACCACCCCGTGGTCCTCAATAAAAGCGTCATATTGCGTGTGCCTACACCTTCCTTGTAAAGGGTTTTCAACTCATCTGTGGTGGGCATTCGCCAGCCGCCACCGTCGAGATTCAAACTTTGCACCCATGATCTGGCTTCATTCCAGTTTGTATTTCTATTAGGTCCCGCTTTCCACTCAAGACCGGTGCTTGTGTCTTTTACGATTCCGTTGGCGTAGCCTACATAAATTCCGTCACGCTTGATTACATCGGAGGTCGATGATGAGGGCCTGGAGTACGAAGGCTTCTGCGAAAGGTTGGCCATCTCAACCTTCTGGCTCTTGGAATCGCTTCGGGAACGCACTGCAAAAGCCAGTCCGTAGGGGGAGTGACGGTAGCGCAAGTACCTGCGGCAGTTGAGGAAGTCGAAGTACCAGGGGTATAAGGGATTTTCATTTTCTCCAGACCAAACCGTCGAGCAAGTAGTTTTCAAAAGAGGCGTCATATTGCGGTCTCCTGTACCTTTCCTATAAAGGCCTTCCAGTTCAAACATGGTCGGCATACGCCACCCACCGCCATCAAGATTCAGGCTCTGCACCCATGATCTGGCTTTATCCCAAGTAGTATCCTTGCCGGGCCCAGTTTTCCATTCAAGGCCTATCTGGGTATCTCTTACGATCCCGTTGGCATAGGCTACATAAATTCCGTCACGTTCTACAACCTTCAATCCCTTCTTTACGTCTATCTCATCACCTGGAGCAAAAGTCACAAAACGGCCATCGTCGGAAATATTTAAGAAAGATATGGACGTGTAGGTCTCGTTTTTTCCAGGGCCATTGAAAATTGCCTTATCAAATTTTGCGCCTTCCACTGTGGCTTTCATCAGAACTTCCGGCACCAATAGTTCAGGATGGCGCTTGTATTCACGGGCCTTGGGTGGCTCTATCTTTACAAAGAATTGCTCTGTTTCCCCCTCTGTAGTCAGGACGCAAAACATCATTTGAAGCTTAAGATAATATCTCACAAACTTGAAAGACACTTGGGAAACAGGAACAATAAAGTGCTTTGCCTTCAGTGTTTTCATTTGGTTGTCCAGAGGACTGATCTGATTATCGTGCGTTTTTTGCAGTTCATGCCGCAAGGAAGAGAGCTTTTGCTCCTTTGCCTGCCTTGCGGGTGCTGCCTTGAGATGTGCCTTCGCTAATCTGGTCTGATAATCTTCATTAGTTTCAAACTCCTTGTCCCATGGCGGGATATCGGTAATGCGCGCTATCTTTTTGTCATAGAACCCGGCTAAACTTTGGGTTTGTTTTCTAAACTCAGTTGAAAAATCGAGGTCCATCTTGTCTCGTTGCTTCTTGATCCTTTTTAGCTCGGCAACAGCGGATTCGATGGTCGCGCCTCCAGTCAGGCCTTGGCTCAGGTCCTGCCGCATTTTGTCCGCCTGCGTGCGGAGCATGGTAAGCCGTTGTTCGTTTTCCGTCTCACTCTGCTTTCTATCCTTTTCAAACCGATTCACCTCAAGCACGGCCTGGCGCTGGCGTTTCGCTGCCTCTTCTTTTTGCCTCTTGCGAATCTGTGCCTGCTTGAGCTCTGCCTCTTTAATGAGCTGCAGGCACTCTATTTCACGCTTTTTGGATTGGTCGCGGGCCTCGGCAGCTTCCTCCTTCAGTTTCTTTAACTGGGCCATTTCCGCCTCAAGGGCATCCACTTCAGCGCTTATTTCCCTGCCCTTCTTTTCCAGGTCAGGCACAAAAACAAAATCACCGGTTCCATAAATCTCGCCGTCTACGGGACGCTGGGTGTGGCCGCGTGCTGCCGCGTCCCCATATACCCGTTTCTTCAGGTATTGCCCCAGCTCGCGAGCAGTGATGTAATCTTCAGTATTTTCCAGGGCCTGGATAAGGCGGCCTGTAAAGACAGAATGTCCGCCGGGTCCACCATCCAGAACTGTTTCGCCCTTTGATCCTGCCGTCAGCACTTGTCGCACCTGCTCATCAGTAATCGTCTGGAGATATGAAAAATCCCGGCTCGGTTTACTCAGGGTGCCCCGTGTATCTAACATCAGCCCAGCAAAGCATGCGTCAAAAACAAAAAAGACGTGTTTAGCGGTGATTGACACGCAGATGTCTGATTTGACCTGCTGCATGGAGATATTTTTGTATATTTCAGCCGAATTAAGTGTCCCATCGTATGGGACCAAATACCCCAAGTCTTTTCCACGAAGGGTACCTGGAATCGTGATGCCGTGACCGGCAAAATAGACGAAGACACCGCCATCAGGGGTCAGAGAACGAAATCCGTAAAGCGCCTGCATGATCTTGTCGCGTGTGGCCTGTTCATTATAGAGAGTGATTATTTCGTCGAATTGAAAGCCATCACTCAACACCTTTTCCACCCCTTTCGCATCCTTGACCGCATAGGTGAGTTGTTCTGTAGACCCCAAATTATCATACCTGTCAATCCCGATGATCAGGGCTGCGGTGTAATCGTATAACTGAATTTTTTGCGATCGGCCTTTGGGCGTTTTTGCGACCACGTTGATCCCACGTTTTTTGGCGGGTAAGGATTTAGGGATGGTTTGTTTTTCCCTTGGGCCTGCTAATCGGGGTACGGAAAGGGCTTGTCGTTCTTGGGCTAAATCCTTCGATACAAATTTCCCTTCACCCTGTTTGTCCTCGTCATCTATCCCAGGGGTTTTTTGCTTTGCCACATCTTGCGCAGTTCTGGCTGACTGTTTTATTCTGGGGTGAGCAGTTTTTGGCTGTATCTGGACATCCTGAACTTTTGTCTTATGTGAAGTCGACCCACACCCAGGTAAACATATCAATACCAGTAGCAACCAAGGTATTGCCAAAGGGCTACTTTTCATAACCTGTTTTCCTATCTTAGTCATTCAAACTAATTGCGATTTCGCTACCAAAAATTCCTTTACAATGATCAGATATCACACAAAAAGTTTAAAAGTTCATATCGTCCTCGTCGTTTCCTTAATTGTTAGGAAGGAATGAGGATGACGATGTCTTTACCGGATAGTATCAGTATAAATCTTTTTCCGCCTCTTTTGCCGTCTTTTTAGATTTTTCTTTACGCTGCTTACGTAGCTTTTCATCTTCTTCTCTATAATAGCTTTCAAGATCAGAGCTATACTCCTTGGAAATGGGGATAAATTCGTAATCAATAAACCCAATAATCTCAATTATTCGACCTTGAAACATCAACTGCGCATAAGATATGCGTAATATTAATATCTCTCCCTCGCCATTCTTTCCATCGCGTGTATCCTTGGTCGTCAGTAAAGTCCGGTTTTCCATGTAGTTCTAAAAATGTCTGGTATAATAACTTGTAGCTTTTGGCTGTATTATAATTGATACGAACATAATACAGTTTATCTTTATAGAAATGATAAAATATATCATTAATCTTAGCCTTTCCAATTAAACGTTTGTCCTTTTTTCTTTTGTATATTTTTGAATTTGGTCTAGTTTCAGTGAAATCCACTTTTCTCCCGATTTCATTTACATCACTCAAATAGAAATCGCGATGTCCAGCAACACTCTCACCCCATTTTAGGCCGCGGAACTGAGTAGGTTCATTCTCAAAGCCTAAAGAAATGGTTGGAGACAACAGAAGACAAACCAAAATGATTGGCATTTTATTCATACTGAATTCCTTTCAGTCTCCCAGAAAGGTCTAAGATCAAGCCCTCTCACAGACTCTGAGCAGCGGGGCGCTGGTAATAAAGCAAGAAAATCACCACATCAAGTTGTATTTGTTCTCATGTGCAATGGCCTCACCCTTTCCAGCAAAAATCCCACCCCGTGCGGTATGCAGGACGTCCATTTGTAAGCAAATAACGCATCCGCCTATTTTATGTTGTTTTTAGCCTCGCTGTTAATTGTAAACTGCCGTGATTTATCCCACGTCCTCATCCCCCGTCTTCCATTCTGCGCTTTTTCTGGGCAACAAAATACAAAAACCCCGTTCTCGATCTGTTCAGAGTAACGGGGTTTATGAGTGACCGTGGTCCATTTTTAATCCTCTTTTCCCTCTTCGGTTGAAAGAAGAAATCTGGGTCGGGAGTACTACTGAATGCTGTTTACAAATAACTACCCAATAAGTCAACGAAAATCAGGCCTTTTATGAATTGATGCCCCTTAATATGTGCGTATGGTAACATACGGTTTTGTCAAATACGGTCACAATCCAAGCATTTTTTAAATTTTGCAAATTTATTGATTGAATCCAGATTTAAAGACTCGTGGTAAGGCTGGCCAAGCTTCCTGAGCCTCAAGAGCTACATCTGAATATCTCAAAGATTCAGCACCACCGAAAAATTGACTGCCATAAAGCTCAACCAAAGAAAACGTTGACATAATGGCTCAATATCTCATCCGGGCAAGATTGAATTGGCCATTATACACATTGTCCAATGCTACTACATCTGGTGGTCGTTCCCCTGATGGGCTATCTTCACGTAACGAAGGACTACCTATATTATTAGTGAATTTTAAAATTTTCAAAAATAGTCAGGGATTGTTCTGCCAGCCTCAACCCGGCTTACCACTGACCTGCGGCAAGAAATCCATCATTTAGTTGAATCTTAACAATAAGAATGGTATCCACCATCTCTCTCGACGGCCTGGCAAATTGGTGTCGAAGTACGTCCTCCAGGGGGGGGTGTACAGCGAAACAATAAAACGAGGGGGCTCAATGAAAATAAGGAAAGCTTGCTTACTTATGTCCGAAATATTTCCTTAGCATAAAAAAGGCCTTGACACTCGAATAATTAATCGAACATATGGACCAGTCCCCTTGTCCATAACCACAAGGTCAGTAAACTTTTGAAAAAAGAGGTGAGAGATCATGACATTTCCTTCCATGGTAAAAATAGAACAGGACTTCGATCTGAAAAAAATTGAAGACATACCCGGTGAGATCCGTTCAGAGTTGAAAGGTTTCGAGCCCGAAAAAGCCATCTTACCCGGCCAAAGCGTTGCTATCACAGCCGGTAGCAGAGGTATCCATAAAATAGATGTGATCTTGAAAGCCCTGATCGAAGGGCTAAAAGAGATTGAGGCCAGGCCGTTTATCGTTCCTGCCATGGGAAGCCACGGGGGCGCCACATCCGAGGGGCAAAAGGAGGTGCTGGCCCATTACGGGATCACGGAAAAAACCATGGGAGTGCCCATTAAATCTTCCATGGAGGTGATTCAAGTCGGGGAAACCGCTCACGGCATTCCGGTGCTCCTTGACAAGAATGCGGCCCAGGCAGACCATATTGTTGTGGTGAATCGGGTCAAACCCCATACCGATTTTAAAAATGATATTGAAAGCGGTCTCATGAAAATGATCGCCATCGGGCTGGGCAAACAGAAAGCGGCCGATCATTACCACAATGAGTTTATGCGTTATGGACATTACGAAATCATCACCTCCGTGGCCCGTGAAGCCATTAAAAAAAGTCGACTCCTTTTTGGTCTTGCCGTGGTTGAAAACCAGAGAGATGAGACTCAGATCATCAAGGTGATCCCTGTCCAAGAGTTCGAGGAAACAGAAAAAAAACTGCTGGTGGCCGCTAAAAAGCTATTGCCTCGCCTTCCCTTTGACTCTATTGACATTCTCATCGTGGATGAGATGGGAAAGAATTTCAGTGGTACCGGCATGGACCAGAACGTTATCGCCCGAACCGTTGTCTCTTATCACCAGGTTCCTGAAACCCCTAAGATTCTTCGTATCTTTGTGAAAGATCTTACCGATGACTCAGAGGGAAATGCCACCGGGATCGGAAATGCGGACTTTACAACCAAACGCTTGGTGGACAAAATCGACCGTGAATACACCTACATAAATGCCATGACTTCCTCCAGTCCGGAAGCGGTCAGAATTCCTCCTTACTATGTCAGCGACCGCGAGGCCATCGAGATGGCTCTGAATACCATTCCGGAAAACAGATCGGAAAAAGTCCGGGTTGTCCATATCCGAAACACCCTGATGCTGGAGGAAATGTACATATCTGAGGGGCTTCTGGACGAGGCCCAAGAGATTGGGAACATTCGCGTCATAGGTACGCCAAATCCCATGGACTTTGACGAAAGAGGAAATATGGCCGCTTATTTTTGATGATCTCGTATCCAGTTCATAGGATCGATTCGACATATGACTTTGGCAAAAAGATCCAGGGCAGAGACTCATGTGAAAAACCGAATTTTCGCAACCCTTCAATTGATGCGGTTCCCCAACCTCTTCACAGCCATGGCTGATATATTGGCCGGCTATCTTATTGTCAGAGGTCTGAAAATCACCTGGTTGGAATTGATGGCGCTCTGCCTTTCCACATGCTTTATCTATGGAGCCGGGTGCATCTTGAACGATGTCCGTGACAGAAAACAGGATGCAAGGGAGCGCCCCCAACGTCCCATTCCATCTGGCAGGGTGTCACTCGGGGAAGCCTTGTTCCTCGCTTTCGTCTTTTTTGGCCTTGGCCTGGTAACAGGCTTTCTGGCGGGGAAAACGTCACTGGTCATTGCTTCTATTCTGATCTTGCTGGTTGTTTCCTATGACATTTTCACAAAAGAAATGCCTCTTGCAGGCCCTATCACCATGGCCGCCTGTCGAGGAGTCAATTTATTGCTTGGCATGAGCCCAGCGTTTTACTGGTCCGGTATCATTGGAATCTTTCCCCTGATTACCTTTACCTACGTGTTTGGCCTGACGATTCTGAGCCATTTTGAGGTGGAAGGGGGATTAGGGGGAAAAGGCTGGGTCGTTTCCGGATCTCTTTTTCTTGTTATCTTTGTCCTCTCAATCATGCAGATGACACAACATTTGCTTGCTGATTGTTTGATTTACCTGGGACTTCTGGTCTTGTTTTCCGGACTACCCCTGTTTGCCGGGCTTTTGCGGCCCGCTCCTCATCGGGTGGGAAGAGCCGTTAAATACCTGATATTGGGGATACCCCTCCTTGATGCAGTCTATGTTTCAGGGATTCATGGTTGGACCTATGGTATCCCGATGGCCTTATGTATCGTTCCTTCACTGGCCATTTCACGTTATATCTATGTTACTTAAACTTCGGTTCGCGGTTCGCGGTTCGCGGTTAAGAAGCGCTAACTGACTAAAATCAAATTTACTAAAAACCGATAGGGGATTTTGGGTAGTTCCTGTCTCTTGACAAAGATACTATTGCGTAGTACCATTTTATCATGAACGCCAAGCAACGTAAAACACTGGCCGCAATATTCAGAAAACCCTGCCCTGCCTCCCTGGAATGGCGAACAGTCGCCTCTCTTATTAATTCCTTTGGTGGCAAGATACAATACGGCGACGGCTCAAAAGTGCGCATTGATTTGAAAGGTGAGTCGGTCAATTTGCATAGCCCTCATCCAAACAAAGAGCTGAAGCGATACGCCGTTAAACTTGTCAGGGAGTTATTGATGCGAACAGGAGATATACCATGAATACAATCACATATAGAGGATATATCGCGAGAATTGAACCTGATCTCGACGACGAAATTCTTGTAGGAAGGATCATCAATACCCGAGACATCATCGGATTTCACGGGGAAACAATTTCTCAAGCAGTGGAGAGTTTTCATGCCGCAATCGATGAATATCTCGAAGACTGCCGGCAAAGAAGAATAGATCCGAATAAGCCATATTCCGGCAAGTTCAACCTCCGTTTACCACCGGAACTCCACAGCGAGATTGCGTCTGCAGCAGCCGCGTCGGGCAAGAGCCTTAACCGATGGGTAATCGACAAACTTTCACAACCTTCTCAGGATGTTTAAGGCGTAATTTTCGGTCTACCTAATCCCCGGCTCATACTCAAATCACTTCAGGTATAGGAGTTAATCCTTAAAATAATTGGAGAAGATATGGATAGTCCCACAAAACCGGCATTGGCCTCTCCCAAAACAGCAGAAGAATTATTGGGCATCTATTTCCTGGATATGAGATCCGCTCTTCTGGAAACGGCTGCCGCATTGGACAGAATCGAAAGGGCTGAAAACGGATCAGATGTCTTTGAAGACCAGCGTATCCGGAAACTGACGGATGCGTGTGAGATATTGAAGAACGGCAGGCAGAACAGGGCAGAGCAGTTCTTAAACCTCTTTTCCGAACCTGAGGAGAACAGTCACCCATGAAAATTATTGAACCGCATATCCATATGATTGCAAGGACCACCCAGGATTATGAACGAATGGTACGAATGCATACGGTGGCCTGTTGTGAGCCTGCCTTCTGGGCCGGCTATGATCGCACGTCCTCACAGGCTTTTCACGACTACTTTACACATATTTCAGAGTTCGAACCCACAAGGGCCGCACAATACCAGATCGAACACTATTGCTGGATCTGCATGAATCCGAAAGAGGCAGATAACGTCGTTCTTTCCCGGGAAGTCATCTCTTTTATTCCGGAGTTTCTCCAAAAGCCGACGGTCCTTGGTATCGGAGAGATCGGGCTTAATCTTAATACCGCCAATGAAATGATCATATTCCAGGAACAGGTTGAGTTGGCATTGAAATATGATCAATTGATCTGGATTCACACCCCTCATCTCAAAGATAAACTCAAGGGCACAAAGATGATGCTCGATTACCTGAAAGGCCACGGAAAGATCAATCCTGAAAAGGTCTGCTTTGATCACAGTGAAGAGCATACATTGAAGATGATTCGAGATGCAGGTTTCTGGGCTGCCATGACTATCTATCCTGTGACAAAAAATTCTTCCGCCCGCGTGGTCGACGCCCTGGAAATCTATGGGATCGATCACATGTTGGTGGATGCTTCGGGTGACTGGGGACCCTCCGATCCAGGCACCCTCCACGATGCCATTTTTGAGATGAAGAGGAGGGGCCATAAAGAGGAACAAATAGAGACTGTTTTCTACAACAACCCCTGTTATTTTCTGGGTCAGTGCAAGAAATTCCGGCCATCCCCTTCCCTGCCCAAGAAAGAGGCATGGGGGATGTGAGTAGTAAGCGGTAGGCAGAAAGAAGAAGGCAGTAGGTAGTAAGGAGTAGGCAGGATACAGTGTTTGGAGGCAACATGCCAGGGGGGTCGGAATCAGAAAAGGCGAACGGCAGAGTGACAGAATATGAACAAAAAATTACTGGTTGTTGAGGTTGCCGGGCTTTCCCATGAACTTGGGATACCGGGTCTGCATTCTCACACCATACAGAGCGTTTTCCCTGCCGTTACGTGCACCGTCCAGGCGAGCTTTCGTACGGCATCGCCGCCCGGACAACACGGGATGGTAGCGAACGGGTCTTTTTTCCGAACATTGAACCGGCCCATGTTTTGGGAACAGTCGGCCGGATTGGTTGAAGGACCCAGAATCTGGACGAATTTTCGGAAACGGGGCAAACGGGTCGGCATGCTTTTCTGGCAGCAAAGTCTGGGTGAGTCCGTAGACCTCATCCTGTCTCCCGCCCCTATTCACAAACACCACGGGGGGATGATCCAGACCTGTTACAGCAAGCCCAGTGGCTTGTACGAAACTCTGTGCAAAAGGATCGGGCGACCATTTAAGTTACAGCAATACTGGGGGCCTCTTGCATCGTGGAAAACGGGGGAATGGATTGTGGAGGCCGTTTCCGCAATTCTTGAAGACGACATAGCGCCGGACCTCTGTTTCACGTATCTGCCGAGTATGGATTACGATCTGCAGCGGAAAGGCCCGGAAAACAATGCAAAAATACGTAGCATCGTAAATAAACAACTCTCACGTCTTCTTCAAACAGCAGAACCCCTGGGCTATGACGTATTGATCTTTGGCGATTACCATATAGCGCCTGTCCACGGGGCCGTGCGACCGAATCTGGCGCTTCGAAAGGCCGGGATGATGGCTGTTCGAAGTGTAAACGGAAGGGCATATCCCGATTTTTATGCCAGCCGGGCTTTCGCCATGGCAGACCATGAAATCGCACACGTCTATATCCCAGACCACAAAGACATACCCCTCACAAAGGAACGGTTGGCTGACCTGCCCGGGATATCAGAAATTCTTGATGTCAAACAACAGGCAGACATCCATCTGCGTCACAAAAATAGCGGCGAATTGGTTATTATTGCAGAGCCGGGGAAATGGATCGCCTATCCATGGTGGACGGATAAAAAAGAGGCGCCTGATTTTGCAGGTCATGTGGACATACACAACAAACCGGGATATGATCCATGCGAACTGTTTTTTGGTTGGCCCCCGGGCTCAGTGAGCCAGAATACGGACCGCATTCATGGGTCACACGGCAGGGTAGGACCAGGACGAGATGTGACATGGGCTTCAACCCTTTCACTGCCGGGGAAACCTGCAGACCTTATTGAGCTTGCAGCGGCAGTAAGGAGCTGGCTTGATGGAACTTAAGAAAAGATGCCATTAGCATTTAGGCCTTAGCTTTTAGCAATACAATTTAAGCTGCAGCAGGTTTTAAATGAAATCAGAACCGTATCTAACCAAGGACATAGGAAGCCCCTTTCCGACCGAGTGCTATGCACAGACATTTACGGTCTCCTTTGATTATCCTGTCTATTTTACCAACGATCTCTTCCATCCTCAAAACAATTTGTTAGCTTCCGTTGTCGAGAGGAAAAATGAACGTCTCCCACATAAAATAAAAGTATTGCTAGATTCGGGAATCGATCAAACCACTGCCGGTTTTCAGGGAAAAATAAAGACTCACATGGATAGTTACCCTGGGCTGAAAATGGAAGGAAAGATAGAGATCGTTCCAGGGGGAGAACAGGCAAAAAACGATTGGAATCTGGCAAGACACATCATGCATACCCTGGCAGATGGCCATTTATGCAGACATAGTTATGTCCTTGCCATCGGAGGTGGCAGTTTCCTGGATATTGTGGGATTAGCGGCATCTCTTGTTCATCGAGGCGTGAGGCTCATTAGGGTCCCTTCGACGGTTCTTTCACAGAATGATGCTGGTGTGGGAGTCAAAAACGGTATCGATGAGCACGGAATGAAAAATTTTGCAGGGACATTTACTCCTCCGTTTGCTGTATTGAATGATTTCCAATTTCTTCGTACACTCCCGGAAAAATATTGGACAGGCGGCATTGCCGAAGCCTTTAAAGTAGCTATCATAAAAGACCGTGGTTTTTTTAATTTTCTGTGTGCAAACGCTGAAAAACTAAAAGAAAGGGATGAGAGCGCCATTGAGGCGACGATCAAACGATGCGCCATTCTTCATCTGGAGCATATTCGAACAAGCGGCGATCCCTTTGAATTCGGTTCGGCCCGACCCCTCGATTTCGGGCACTGGAGCGCCCACCGGCTGGAAGTATTATCCAAACACCAGATCGGTCATGGCCGGGCCGTGGCCATTGGCATTGCCCTGGACTCCTGCTATGCGCACCGGAAAGGGATGGTCACTTCTGCAGAACGAGACAGCATCATTGACACATTGGAAAAAACCGGCCTGCCGATCTGGGATGATCTTTTGGAACAGAAAACACCCGAGGGAAAACTGCTGGTACTGAAGGGGCTTGACGACTTCCAGGAACACCTGGGCGGACAGCTGAACGTGACACTACCCAATAGGATTGGCCGGAAGGTAGAAGTCCACGAAATGGATGCAGCCCTTATTCATGAGGCTATTGCCTATCTCAAGGAGCGATCCGGGCATAATTGAAAATGACGAACAACGAGTGATGAGCGACGCCTCTGGCCTGAAGGAATGACCAGGCAAATCGAGAAGAATTTTTCACACGACCTTACCGCCCGCTTGTCCCGCTGGCGGGGCTTCGCTCAAGACGCAAAGAACGCTAAGATTTAGTTTTTTTACCGAATCGGAACGGACGATTCGGTAAAGCAATCGGCCCTTCGGGCATTTGGGAGAATGGAACCGTTATCGGAACTATTCTGAAGGATAGCACAGAAAAAATCATGGCTGTTTTTTCGAATCGTCCGTTCCGATTCGAAAAAGGCTTTGCGGCCTTCGCGCCTTGGCGGTTCAAAAACCAATAACCAGATAAAGTTTCACACGAGCTCCGCCTCCGCCTGAAAAAATGGCCGGGCTGATCGAGAAGAAAACTTTCAAAATAAGGTGTCGGGTGTCAGTGTTCGGGGCATCCAATTTCAAGTTTCAAATTTCAAGTTTCTAAATGTAGTTTCACACGAGGTTCCTACATTGAAAATCCAGGAAGATTCCCCTGCACATCTAACCTACTGCCTCAATGTCCATCCTGGAGAAACCTGGGAGGAAAATTTTGAAGCTATCAGGACCGTGGCCCTTAAGATCCGTGAACGGGTGGCCCCAAGTCGTCCTTTCGGTCTGGGCCTGCGCCTGGGGCATTTGGCGGCAAAAACCCTTACCGACAACGAAACATTGAAATCCTTCAAGATCTTTCTAGAAGAAAACCATCTCTATGTTTTTACCATAAACGGATTTCCCTATGGGGAATTTCATAAAGCTCCCGTGAAAGAACGGGTTTATCGTCCCGACTGGCGGAGCCCCAAACGGCTCAAGTACACGATTCAGCTTGCAGACATCCTTTCAAAGCTCATCCCAGAAGGAGTATCTGGTAGTATCAGTACGGTGCCGGGATCTTACAAAGAATGGATACTGACAGAATCCGACAAAACCGAAATGGTCCACAATCTTATGACCTGTGTTGCCCATCTGGCCCATATCCAGGAAAAAACCGGCAAAGAGATACACTTGGCACTTGAACCGGAGCCGGACTGTTTCCTGGAAACCACAGAAGAGACCGTTGCTTTCTTCACCCGGGATCTGCATGGAGAGGGAAAACGATATCTTGCCGGCCTGACCGGCGCTTCAGAAACAGAAACAGATAAGATGATAACCCGACACCTTGGTGTCTGTTTTGATACCTGCCACATGTCGCTTCAATTCGAGAATCTGTCCGAGAGCATTTCTCTCCTTACAAAACACGGTATCCGTCTCTCAAAAATCCAGATCAGTGCCGCACTCAAAACGAACTGCTCGGACAGAGCTCTGAAAAGGTTGCAGGACTTCTGCGATCCGGTCTATCTTCACCAGGTAAAGGCGCGCAAGGGCAATAATGAGATACGATCCTATGGAGATCTGCCAACCGCCCTCTCTTTCAAAGACACCCTTAATCGCTCCGGAGAGGAATGGAGGATTCATTTCCATGTGCCGCTCTATTTCCCCGGCAATGAAGACTTGAAATCCACCAGAACCGATATAGAGCCCGGGTTTTTCGAAAAAGCGATTGCGTGCGGCTGCGATCATTTTGAGATCGAGACATACACGTTCGATCAGTTCCCCGAAAATCTCACAAAAAAGGATCTCGTGCAAAGTTTTGCCGATGAATATGAATGGGTTATTGACAGAATGCAGTAGGTGGTAGGCAGTAGGCGGCAGGGAATAAGCAGTAGGGAGTACGCAGTAAGTAGTAAGCTGATAATGAAGCAAACATGGACCTTTGAACCTGAACGTTTCACACAAGTGGCGCATTCCCACGCTAGAGCATGGGACGCGAAAACCCTGTAACCCAATATCATTAACTAAAGAACATTTGAAAAGACAACAATCGAGCAATCGAACAAAAGACTCCCTAAAAGCAAGGAAATGCTGATCTGTTGTTTTGCCGTTCCATTCGAATGTTCGTCAATCGACTGTTCGTTGTTCGAATATTGCTGTTAAGTTAATGTCATTGAACCTACAACCTGTAACCCGGGTGGTTTCACAGGAGGCTTCTGAGGGTATCCCCGATGGCATGGGACTGCCTTCTGCCTACTGCTTACTACCTACTTTCACTTTTTACACGAGTCCGTTTCTATGTTACGCCACAAAATATTGTATACCGCTATTATTGTCGTTTGCCTTGGGGCACCGCTTTTCGCTGAATGGTTCATTACCCCCCCCCCATCAACAAAAAAAATACCTATTGAAGCATTTCGCTATGGGACATCGCCGGCTATCATTCGTGCGAATCGCGGGGACGACCTTATCCTGACCTTTTCAACCCGCGACACAGGCCATAGCTTTTTTCTCCAGGACTATCGGATCGATGCAAAAATTACTCCTGCCAGCGAAACAGTCGAAGTCCGTGACCCTCTTCAACCCACCGAACCGCCGTCTTATGTGCAGGAAATGCCTCTCAAAGCAGGTCTGTCCGGTCTTTGGGGAAGCCTGGTGTCGATTTCAAGATTTCGATGCCATGTCTATTGCGGGCCAATGCATGGATTCGAACAGGGGGATTTGATAGTTCGCCCCAACTGGCTGATGGCTGGAAGCTTGGGTCTTCTGTTGTCTATCGTCGTCATCGGCTGTTTGCGTGTCCGGTTAGAATCGCCTGTCAAGAAAACCATTCCACCAAAACCTATAGATCTCAATAAACGATTTGTCCTGTTGGACAGACTGCTCAAATGGAGACCTCTCCAGTTTATCTGTACCTTTCCGGTGCTGGCAGGTCTTATGGTGGTGTTGTTAGCCGGTTTTTTCGGTACAAAGGTGGGCGGCCGCAATGTGGCGGTCATGCTTACCTGGATCGTGTGGATATCGATTCTGGCGCTTTTCCTGGTTCCTCTGGGCGGAAGGATCTGGTGTATGATCTGCCCTTTACCGGTCATGGGTGAATACCTGCAGCGAGGTGCAACAACCGAGGTGCGGGCAGGAAGGCGAGGCCGATTCGGAAATCGTTTTTTCGGGTTGGGAAGGCAGTGGCCCCGGGCCTTACGTGGCCCGTGGTTGAGACTGTTTTTATTTCTGATTCTCGGCACATTCAGTGCTTCTCTGGCAGGCCAGCCCAAGTGGACGGCCATTACGCTGATGATCATGGTCGCGGCAGGAGTATTCATGTCCGCGGTGTGGGAACTTCGCTCCTTTTGCCGATATGTCTGCCCGGTAGCCGCTTTTATTTCGGCATACAGCACCATAGGTCGGCTCATGGTTCGAAAGAGAAATCCTGACGTGTGCAGGAGCTGTAAAGATAAGCCATGTTTTCAGGGAAACGCCGCAGGGTGGGCCTGCCCCTATGGTTTGCTGGTTTCCCAAATCGATCGAAACGCCGACTGTGGTATCTGCACCGAGTGCTTCAAAAGTTGTCCGAACGATAATGTCTCTCTCTCCTGGCGCAGAGGGCCATGGACAGAGCATTTCAGAACCTATGGTGAAGCGTGGCAGGCCATTGTCCTATTTGTTCTGGCCATTACCTACTCTCTGACAGTACATTCGCCCTGGCCGGCTATGCGTAATATGGTGAATATGGTCGACAAGGCCTCTTTTTCAGAATTCGGACTCTTTTTTGCCACCCTCTGTGCTGTAGCCCTGGGTGTTGTCCCTCTTGTTTTCTGGCTGATGTGTGGATTAGGGTTGTGGCTTTTGAATCGCACTCAAAAGGCAGGCGACGGAAACGATACAAGTGAAAAGGATTCTCAAAACAGTTTTTTCAATGCATCAACAGGAAGAATATTCAAGAGGACTTTACCGGCGTTATTGCCCCTTGGCCTGGCACTATGGGCCGTATTTTTTGTTGAAACCATTATGGCCAATATGACTTTTATTCTCTTGAGCTTTTCAGATCCATTCGGCTGGGGTTGGGACTTGTTCGGTACTGCAGGGATGCCCTGGATTCAAATCTGGCCAAGTGGAATTCCATGGATCCAAGTGGGATTGATTCTCATGGGCGTGACACTCAGCTTGAAAAAAGGTTACCGACTGTGGAATAATGCGGTAGAAAGAACGGGTGCTTTAAGGGGCTTTGCTCCAACGGCGGCTATCCTGTTAATAGTGGCTGGGGGAATGATTATTTATCTTACGAACTATTAAGAAAGTCGAGAATATCTGAACTATGGGCATGTCAAAATCAACCACCATATCTTTGTTAGCTTTATTGGCCATACTTATCGGCATTCCATTGGCACTCATCACCCACGAGGCTGGCCGGACCGGGCAAACCGTGGGCGAATATATCAAGAGAGCCATTTCAAAAACCGATACTAAAAAACATATAGACACCACAAATGTTCCCGTGGCAGGGGAAAAAATCGATTTTCTGGAGAAGATACCTGTTGGTGACCCAGTAGGTGACACCAAACCATGGATAACCCATTTGAAAATTGTGGATCTCGACCAGGACGGGTTAAAAGACATCGTGGTATGCGATGCCAAACGAAACCAGGTCTCGTGGATTCGACAGGACCCAAAAGGTACCTATCAAGAAAAGGATATCGGGTCCCAGGTACGTGGGCCGGCGCATGTCACCCCTTTCGACATGGACAAAGATGGAGATCTGGACCTTCTAGTAGCAAAAATGGGGATGATATTCCCTAATAACGATAAGATTGGGGCTGTTGTAGTCCTCGAAAACAAAGGGGACGGACAGTTTACCAATCGGGTGCTGGTTGACAAGATTGCCCGGGTTACCGATGTGGAACCTGGTGACCTGGATGGTGACGGCGATATCGATCTGGCCGTCGGCCAATTCGGCTATGATGATGGAGAGATCCGTTGGATGGAAAATAAGGGGGACTGGCAATTTGACAGTCACAATCTATTAAACCTTTCCGGCACGATACACACCCCTGTCCATGACATGGATGGGGATGGCGATCTGGACATTGTCGCGTTGGTTTCACAGGAGTGGGAAGAGGTGTATGTTTTTGAAAATGACGGCAAGGGGATCTTTAAGCCAAATATGATTTATGGCTCTACAAACGAGGATTTTGGGAGCAGCGGTATATCGGTGGTGGATCTGGATCTGGATGGAGACCCGGATATCCTATACACAAACGGTGACGCCTTTGATTATATTCCTCCCGGCCCCCGCCCGTGGCACGGTGTTCAATGGCTCGAAAATAAAGGGGATCTCAAATTCGAATACCACAGGATAGGCGATTTTCCAGGGGCTTATTTTGCCAACGCCGTTGATGTGGATAAAGATGGAGACCTGGACATAGGCGTGGTCAGCGCTTTTAATAAATGGGATGACCCCAAAGCTCAATCGATGATCTGGTTTGAAAACGACGGTAAAATGAGTTTTAAACCCCATGATATCGCCTCGGACCCCACCCATCTCCTTGTACTGGATACCGCCGATATGGACGGGGATGGATGGGTCGATTTTGTGACGGGCGGCATGCATGCCTATCCACCATTTGATCGGATGAGTCGTGTTCTCCTGTGGGATAACCATTGGCTGGACCGAAAACCGGGAGTGAAAACAAGCGAATAGGGCTTTTACCACGAATCACACGAATTACACGAATTAATTGAAAAAGCCATTGTCTTCTCGGAGTTAAGGCGTAAGCCTTTTATAAAATTCTTACGGATAAAATACACCCGAACTTATTACAAATTCACTTTAACAATCTCTGCATCGGCGAAAACCATGACGAAAAGAAAAAAGGTAAAACAAAGGGTTTCTGTGCCTGTTTCGCCTCCTGCAAAACGTTTTCGGCTGCCCCTGGTCCTTGCTGTCCTGGCAATTCTTATCATCTTGGGAACTCTCTGGATGATGGACAGGGCCAGACGTAACACCCTTCTTGATCGTCTCCCAAGAATAAGTGACCTCTCCTTCAATAACGAAACGCTGAAGAAAAAGGTAACCCGGGCCGATAATGCCCTGAGGCTGACATTGGATAATGGGAACCCTGAGAAGGCCTTTGGTCGGAAAGCAGGGCAATTAGGCAAACTCTACCAGGCGAATCATTTCTATGACCAAGCCGTTCCCTGCTATCAACTTGCTATGGAATTTGATAAAGAAAATCCACGATGGAACTATTATCTGGCGTTTGTCAAACAGGAAAAAGGAGAAAACGAGTCGGTACGGAATCTCTTGGATACGACCATAAAGCTTGCCCCTCGCTACGCACCCGCCATACTCAAGTTGGCCGACAGCCATTTCAAAACGGGGAACCTCCAGGACGCCAGGGTTTTCTACAAACGCCGGTTGGATCTCCTGCCGGGAGACCCCTACGCATTATTAGGTTTGGCCCGTATCTCCCTTGACACAGCCCAATGGGAAACGGCACAGACATATCTCGAGGAAGCCATCAAAGCAAATCCTAAGTTTGGACCCGCCCACCGGTTGATGGCTTCGATTCATGCGCATTTCGACCGTCACGATGACAAACAGCAATCCCTCGATCGTGCTGCCCAATGCATACGCTTTCGCCCCGCCCCCGATCCCTGGATCGATTCCCTCAATGACTTGTGTTACGATTTGGAACAACTTCTGGTCCTTGGATCCAAAGCCATCATAGAGCTTGATATCCAAAAGGCCTCCGGTTTTTTCGGTCGCGCTAAAGAGCTGGACCCAAAAAATCCCCAGGTACATCTGGCTCTGGGCAGATTGTGTTTCATGGTAGGGCAAAGGAAAGAAGCCCACGAATTTTTCGAAAAGGCCATTGATCTGGATCCCAAAAGCGATGAGGCCTATTTTCAATTGGGCGTTATTTTGAGGCGTGAGGGCAAGTTGGAGGATGCCAAGCAGATGTTTCTCAAGGCCTTGGATTTTCATCCGGACAATCCAAATGTATATAACAATCTGGGAACAACCCTGTTGGAACAGCAAAAATTCCCGGAGGCCATCGGGGCCTTGAACAAGGCCCTGGAGATTTATCCGGAACATATCAACGCCCGCTACAACCTCGGACTGGCATTGTGGAGCCTGGGAGATTCAAAACATGCGGTTCAGGAGTACCGCAAAATACTGGGTGTGAAGCCGAATTGGGCAACCGCTGCCAATTCCCTGGCCTGGATTCTTGCTACGGATAGAAATAGTGAAATCCGAAATGGCAGCGAAGCCATACGATGGGCCCAGGTTGCCTGCGAAGGAAATGGGCGCAAAAACCCCGAATACCTGGATACCCTCGGGGCCGCCTATGCCCAGGCGGGTCATTTCAATGAGGCAGTCCGGACCGCCCGGGAAAGCCTAAGCCTTGCCCGGTCGGCAAGGGATGAAGATCTGGCTGTGGAACTGGAAAAACGGCTGCAGCAGTATGAAGTTGAAAAAGCATTCACCGAGTAAACGTGGATTAACCCTGTCCGATTTCCCAATTACAAGATTCAACCTGATATTGTATAAATAGTACATAATATCTGTGATGCCCAAATCTTATTTCCGTATATTTTCTCCTCGAAAATCGAAGTTATTGATTCAGCTGGACTATCTCGGAGATCTCAATGGTCTTCACACCGGCATCCCTGTGGGACAGATCTAGAAAATTTATTTCAACAAAAACCTTGAATTACATAGCCCAATAATATTATCATCTCTTCACGAATATTTGTCAGGTTAAAACCGAAATAAATATCAGGTAAATGTCAAAATAAATATAGCATGCAAGACCCCTGGTCTTTCTATGAAGGATTAACAGAGTCCCGTCCTAATCGAAATCAGCTGGACTCCGGACTGAAAGCCCCGGCCTGTTCAGGACATGGGTATAGATCATGGTGGTGGAGACGTCTGCATGTCCCAGGAGTTCTTGCACCGTACGGATATCGTAGCGCGCCTCCAGAAGATGGGTAGCAAAGGAATGTCTCAATGTGTGACAACTGACCTTTCGGGTTATTACCGCCCGGGAAACCGCTTCTTTGACGGCTTTCTGCACGAGGCTTTCGCTGATATGATGCCGCCGGACCGTCGCGCTTCGGGGGTCTACCGAGAGCCCCTTGGCAGGGAACACATACTGCCACCTCCATTCAGACGCGGCCTTCGGGTATTTTCGGGCCAGCGCCGGCCACAAGACTCCGGGAACCTCTTTGGCCCGATCCTCTTCATACACAGCCTTTACACGGGAAAGATGTTCCTGCAACCCAACAACAAAGCGCTCCGGAAGCATTGTTACCCTGTCCTTTTGTCCCTTGCCGTCACGCACCATAATCTGATGCCGGCCGAAGTCAAGGTCCTTAACCCTGAGACGAACGCACTCCATGAGCCGGAGGCCGCCCCCATACATCAAACCGGCCATAAATGCGCTCACCCCTTCCATCTGATCAAGAAGGGCTTGGACTTCATCCCTGGTCATCACTTCGGGCAGTCGCTTCGGTCGCTTGGCCCGCACAAAGCCCCCCATGTCTCCGAAGGGCTTCTTCAGGGCCTGATTGAAAAAAAACACCAGTGCGTTGAGGGCTTGGTTCTGTGTACTGGCCGCCACCTCCCGCACCGTCGCAAGGTATTCAAGATATTCTTTCACCGCGCCGGTAGCATCAATCTTCCTAGGGTCAGCATAACCTTGAAAAGCGATGAATCTCCTTACCCAAGCCAGATAGGCATTCTCCGTACGAATCGAGTAATGGCGGGTTCGAATTTCGGCTTTCAAGGCATTTGTCAGTGGAGAAAAAAGACGCTCAACTTCGCCGGGAATCGCCCGATCACGAAAAGCACCCGGTCTAAAAGCAGTTCCCGTGGTCTGTTTTTCTTTTTCAATCACGGCCGCCGGTTTTGTCGCTCTCTGAGGTGCATAATCGGGAAGAAACAACTCGTAGAGAATTTTCAAAGCGTGCTCGGCCTGCCTCAACTGCCAGTCTTTGATGTCGGCCTGTTTGCCCAGATCGGAAAGAAAAGCCTCAATATCCTGACGCGAACGGTGAAGCAACCGCTTCCCCGGCAGAAAATTAACATATGCCTTCGCCCATTTGACGTAAAAATGCGAACGGTCAGGCCGGACCCGGTTATCCTCCACGCAGGCCTTAAACGCATCCCAAAATTAGAAAGGATGGAAGGTACATTTGGTTTTGGTCGCTCTATATCCCTTACAAAAACAAAGAGCATCCTGAAGTCGAATACATGAAGAGTTATAATGTCGCCGACTGCGCAAAAGGAACAAGAGGCTTAGCCGGTTATTATGAATACGGAACTGCGGATAGATTACTCGAATCATATTCTATTGATCCTTCTGAAATAAAGATGGAGCCAGCAATTCCTGGAACAATTGGTGATACTGTTCTTTCCTACATTTGCTCACATAGCGAGAATGAATCTGGTGAAAACAGAAAAGTCGAGAACAAGAAGATATCTTTTGGCACCGGATGGCCGTCAGCCGCAGGTCTCGTTGTTACTAATAATCACGTGGTCTCTGGTCACGAAAACATTTCCTTGATCCGAACAAATGGTAAGCGTATTGCAGCAACAGTAATTCTCAGAGATGAATCTAATGATTTAGCCCTGCTTCAACCAAAGGATTTGAAATTTCTGCCAGGGGCTTTGCCTCTTTCTGAAAGTACCACAAGGACTGGCGCTTCGGTCTTAACCATGGGGTATCCCCATCCAGACATTATGGGTTCAAAACCAAAATTAACCGAAGGCATAGTAAGTGCAACATGTGGAGCTGGAGATGATCCCCGTGTCCTTCAAATAAGCGTCCCAGTTCAGGCCGGAAACAGTGGTGGCCCCCTGCTCAATATGAGAGGAGAGGTTGTAGGAGTTGTTATGGGAAAACTTAATGCCGTAAAAATGTTCAAATGGACAGGAGACCTTCCACAAAATGTCAATTATGCAATCAAGATCCTATACCTCAGAGGTTTGCTGTCTTCGGCACCCAGCAGGCGCGTTATCAAAGAAGTGAATATGAAGAATTCAAAGACAATTGAGGATATCGCTTCAAAAATCAGAGATTCCATTCTGCTTGTGGTGGCAGAATGAGTTCAAAACCAAGAATGGCTTTATTGCAATTAGCTTTGGTAGAAAATTTATCTATACAAGCAAGCATTTTGCCCAACCAAACGCTACACCGGACCCCTGGACGCGACGGGGTAAATGGCAACTTTGGGTGCAGGGGGCCGGTGAGCTTGTCGATGGCGTGCGACACGAAGTCGCATAGTTTGAGTGTATTAAAGTAGTTATAATACCCGGCATGTTCCTGCCGGACCCTACGCAGGCGTGCTACCATCGCGCTGATGATGGGGTGCGAAGCCCTGCGGACAACGTACCGAATTGGGTTCAAATGGTGACAGGAGAACCCTTCCGGGAATCCTCCTCCCGCTGAAAGACACGGGATGTTCCACCGGCAAAGCAAAGGGCCAGGGCCGGATGATATGGTGAAATTAATTGAATGTCTTTAAGCGTCGATTACAAGCAACGGACCTACGAGGATTAAGACCCGCCAGAGGCGGGTAAAGGTCCTAGGCCGCTGCCCAGTGTCAGCGGATGTGGTCAGGATGCAGGTCTGCTAACTGCCTGCACGGAACTGCCGTACCACCGGCGTAGAGGACACACCTAAGTCATCCATTGGATCAACTATGTGGAACGTGATAACCCCGTCCTTCGCCTGGAGCAAGTCCAGGCAAGCGAACCGCAAGGCACGCCGATGGAGCGACGGGTCAGAGAGGTTGGAAGAAGCAAATGCTTTCGGGAAAGCCGAAAGATAGAGCATGAAACATGGCTTAACGCCAAAACCGGCAGGCATCAGCCCCGGCGAACTGAGCGTGCAGACGTCCAACGGGTATCTTGTTGTGAGAGAACTTGGAGAACCTTTGAAGAAGAGAAAGCGAATGACGGCCAATAAGGCTGGCGCACTCAGAGATGACGCGAAAAAGTGGAATTCCATCGACTGGAAGAAAGCTCGACGGGAAATCAGAAGGCTGCAGGAAAGCGTAGACTCCGGGTACGCGCCCCGAAGGAAGTGCCCTTGGGGTATATCGCAAAGGCTGTACAGGAAAACAAATGGAATAAGGTGAGATCATTGCAATATCTGTTAACCCACTCGTTCTACGCCAAGCTACTGGCTGTGAAACGGGTGACCTCCAACAAGGGGAAAAAGACCCCTGGCATTGACGGCGTTCTGTGGCGA